>Ga0207713_1000177_pt1 | contig 91799 bp, 80 predicted proteins | sample KBSS64metaG_FD_184404 | JGI IMG/M metagenome (GOLD analysis project Ga0207713, IMG submission 184404) | Switchgrass rhizosphere microbial communities from Kellogg Biological Station, Michigan, USA - KBS S6-4 metaG (SPAdes) (version 2) | ecosystem: Host-associated > Plants > Roots > Rhizosphere >...
TCTTGACGACCATAGAGCATTGGAACCACCTGATCCCATCCCGAACTCAGCAGTGAAACGATGCATCGCCGATGGTAGTGTGGGGTTTCCCCATGTGAGAGTAGGTCATCGTCAAGATTAAATTCCAAAACCCCAATCGCGAAAGCGGTTGGGGTTTTGTTTTTGCGCCTGGAAAAAATTCGCAACGCCAACCCGTAGCAGCACGGCTTGCCGGCGGGGGCGGTGGATCTGTCACACATGCGTCGCCTGACACGCCGCTCCCGCCGGCAAGCCGTGCTGCTATGGAGAAGGGATAGCCCCCCACACAACACCGCCGCCGGTAAGTGATCGCTCAACAGGTTACGTGATACATTCGCCGCCGCTTCAGGGCCGGAGACTTCATGACCGTGAGGGTTTCCCGCTTTTTTTGTTGCCTGTTGTTCAGGTGTAAACTCGACGTTCGCGCTCGCGCGCATTCAGGTTCTGCGAACATGACACAGATTTCCGAACGCCTTCTGGTACAGGCGCATCTAGACGCCAAGCAGCCCAAGCCACTGACCCCGGAAGAAGAAGCCGAATACCGACGCCTGATCGCCGCCGAGCTCAAGGCTCAGGACGCCGTGCTGGTCGCGCACTTTTATTGCGATCCGGTGATTCAGGCACTGGCTGAAGAAACCGGCGGTTGTGTGTCGGACTCTCTGGAAATGGCCCGCTTCGGCAAGAACCACCCCGCCAAGACCGTCCTGGTCGCCGGCGTGCGCTTCATGGGCGAAACCGCAAAGATCCTGACCCCAGAGAAACGCATCCTCATGCCGACGCTGGAAGCGACCTGCTCGCTGGATCTGGGCTGTGGCGTGGATGAGTTCACAGCGTTCTGCGATCAGCATCCCGAGCGCACGGTGGTGGTGTACGCCAACACCTCTGCAGCGGTGAAGGCGAGGGCGGACTGGGTGGTGACATCAAGCTGCGCGCTGGAGATCGTCGAAAGCCTGATGGACAACGGCGAGAAAATCATCTGGGGGCCGGACAAGCACCTGGGTCGTTACATTCAGCGCCAGACCGGAGCAGACATGCTGCTGTGGGACGGTGCGTGCATCGTTCACGAAGAGTTCAAATCGCGCCAGCTCGAAGACATGAAAGCGCTGTACCCGGATGCAGCGATCCTGGTGCACCCCGAGTCGCCAGAGTCGGTAATCGACCTGGCCGATGCCATCGGTTCGACCAGCCAGCTCATCAAGGCTGCGCAGACGCTGCCGAACAAGACCTTCATCGTGGCGACTGACCGCGGCATTTTCTACAAGATGCAGCAGTTGTGCCCGGACAAGGTGTTCATCGAGGCCCCTACGGCCGGTAACGGCGCGGCCTGCCGCAGTTGCGCGCATTGCCCGTGGATGGCGATGAATACGCTGGCACGCACGCTGCAGTGCCTGCGTGAGGGAACCAATGAAGTCTTTGTCGACCCAGCGATCATCCCCAACGCCGTGCGCCCATTGCAGCGCATGCTGGACTTCACCCAGGCTGCCCGGCTGAAACTCTCCGGTAACGCCTGATCCGTAGCAGCCCGGCCGGGCTGCTACAGGGTCAGTTCATCATCTCTTTGACCGCCCGCTCCTGGGCGATGATTTCTTGCTGCCGCGCATCAATCCGCGAAGCCAGCTGGAAGTTGTTGTTCGCCCGGCGCTTGGCGAACTCCAGTTGCTGGATCGCCTGCTTGAAGTCGCCCATCAAGGCGAAGTACTCGGCGCGGGCCTGGTGTGAGCCGATCGTGTTGCCCGACAGGCCACGAGCATCTGCTACCTGATTCCAGATATCCGGATCGTCCGAACGGCTCTTGAGCAAGGTCTCAAGGGCCTTCAGTGCTTCAGGCGCCTTGGACTGCTTGAGCAACACATCCACCTTTGCCTGGTTGAGCGGGTAATCGTCCGGGTACATGTCCAGCATCCGGTTAACCCGCTGTTGAGCGTCAGGCAGGCGGTTGTTGGTAATGTCCAGATGAATGGCAGCCAGGTTGTAGGTGATGTTGTCCGGAGCCTTGTCCAGCAATGGCTTGAGGCTCTCGCGGGCTTCATTCAGTTGGCCGGCCTTGGTCTGCGCCAGGGCCAGGCCGTAGCGTGCAGCGTCGTTTTTCGGGTTCTCCGCCAGTTGTGCGCGGAAGCGCTTGGCCGCCACGCCCGGAGTCTCTTCATAGATCAGGATCACTCGAGAGCGCATCAGCTGATACGCGAGGCTGTCTTCCTTGCCCCCCGGCTTGGCCTGTTCGGCGCGGTTGCGGGTATCGGCAATACGCGACTCGGTCACCGGGTGGCTCATCAGGAATTCAGGCGGCTTGGCGTCATAACGGTACTGGCGCGCCAGACGTTCGAACATGGTCGGCATGTTGCGCGGGTCATAACCGGCTTTTTCCAGGTTCAGGATGCCGATGCGGTCCGCTTCGGCCTCGTTCTGCCGGGAGAAGCGCGCCTGCTCCTGGATGGCAGCGGCCTGAGAGCCTGCAATGGCGGCGATACCGGCGTCGCCGGCACCGGCGGCGGCCATGACGATACCGGCCAGCATGGCGGCCATTACCGGCACCTGCATGCGTTGCTGCGCCTGCACCCCGCGTGCGAAGTGGCGTTGTGACAAGTGCGCGAGTTCGTGCGCCAGTACGGCTGCGTACTCGCCCTCGGTCTCGGCATGCAGGAACAGCCCGCCATTGACCCCGATGATCCCGCCGGGCGCCGCGAAGGCGTTGATTTCCGGCGTGTTGATCAGGATGAATTCCAGACGCCGGTCCTGCACCTGGCTGGTTTCGGCCAGGCGATAGACCGACGTCTCGACGAAGTCCTTCAGTTGCGAGTCGGACAACTGCGAGACTTGCGCACGCAACAAGCCCAGCCAGGCGCGGCCTAGGTCATGTTCCTGTTGAGGCGAGACGACCGATGAGCTGGCATCGCCGAGCGACGGCAGATCGTCCGCAAAAGTCGGGGTTGCCATCAGGCAAGCGAGCGTCAGCAGTGCGGGGCGCAAAAAAGTCATGCACAAAACTCTGAGGCAGAAAGGGGTTACTGTAGCTGGCTCAATGGCTTGCTGACCAGAGTGGGGTATTCTTGAAAACCTGTAGGAATGTTCTTCTTCATTCTATTTGCGGTTTCTGTGTAATTGGATGTGTCTACCCGGAGAGAAACGATGTCTGACGCTGTAGGTCGTCCTGCGACCTGTGATGCCGAACTGGATGCCAGCGGCCTGAACTGCCCGCTGCCGCTGCTCAAGGCCAAGATGGAGCTCAACCGCCTGGTCAGTGGTGCCGTACTCAAGGTCACCGCCACCGACGCCGGTTCGCAACGTGATTTTCGCAGCTTTGCCAGATTGGCAGGGCATGCGTTGCTACATGAAGAAGTGGCTGATGGCATTTATCGCTACTGGCTACGCAAGGCCTGACAGTTTCCTACCCCTCGCTTCAAAGGATCATTGATGTTCAAAGTGCTTCGCGACTGGATGCAGCGCTATTTCTCGGATGAAGAAGCCGTGGTGCTGGCGGTGCTGCTTGTCTTGGCGTTCACCATTGTCCTTACCCTGGGTGGCATGCTGGCCCCGGTACTGGCCGGGTTGGTGCTGGCGTTCCTGATGCAGGGGATGGTGGTCCAGCTTGAACGGCTGCGCATGCCTGAGGGTGGCGCAGTCGGCGTGGTGTTCGCTCTGTTCATGGGGGCGCTGGGGTTGTTCCTGCTGGTGTTGGTGCCGCTGCTCTGGCATCAGATGATTACGCTGTTCAATGAACTGCCGGGGATGCTCGCGAAATGGCAGTCCCTGCTGCTGCTGTTGCCCGAACGCTATCCGCACCTGGTGTCCGACGAGCAAGTGCTGCAGGCCATCGAGGCGGCCCGGGGCGAAATCGGCAAGTTCGGCCAGTGGGCGCTGACGTTCTCGCTGTCCAGCCTGCCATTGCTGGTCAACATGATGATTTATCTGGTGTTGGTGCCGATCCTGGTGTTCTTCTTCCTCAAGGACCGTCGGATGATTGGTCGCTGGGTCCGTGGGTATCTTCCTCGTGAGCGTACGTTGATTACCCGGGTCGCCGAGGAAATGAACCGGCAGATTGCCAACTACATCCGCGGAAAAGTCATCGAGATCTTCATCTGCGGCGCAGTGACCTACATCGCGTTCGTCACTATGGGGCTCAACTACTCGGCACTGCTGGCCATGCTGGTGGGGATCTCCGTCGTGGTGCCGTACGTGGGTGCGGTCGTGGTGACGGTGCCGGTGGCCTTCATCGCGTTGTTTCAGTGGGGCTGGAGCGACCAGTTCATCTACCTGATGGCGGTCTACGGGATCATCCAGACGCTGGATGGCAACGTGCTGGTGCCACTGCTGTTCTCACAGACGGTGAGCCTGCACCCGGTGGCGATCATCTGCGCGGTGCTGTTGTTTGGCGGGCTGTGGGGCTTCTGGGGGATTTTCTTCGCGATCCCGCTGGCGACCCTGTTCAAGGCCGTGCTGGATGCCTGGCCACGCAATGAGCCTACGGTGGCGCCGTTGTTGTAACGGTCGAGATGTCACTGCTGAATGTGATCCCTCGTAGCAGTCCGGCTTGCCGGCGACAGCATTGTTGAAATCGCTGTCGCCGGAGAGCCGGACTGCTACGAGAACGGGATCGGCGTGGGCGATCAGGCGTTATTCAGCGCCTGAGCCGCTTCCAGCACCGCGGCCACATGCCCCGGTACCTTCACCCCGCGCCATTCCTTGCGCAGTACACCGTTCTTGTCGATCAGGAAGGTGCTGCGATCAACACCCATGTATTCCTTGCCGTACAGCTTCTTGAGCTTGATTACATCAAACAGCTGGCAAAGCGCTTCGTCCTTGTCGGAAATCAGCTCGAAGGGGAATGCCTGCTTGGCCTTGAAGTTCTCGTGGGATTTCAAGCCATCGCGGGACGCGCCGAACACCAGGGTGTTGGCGGCCTTGAAGTCCGCGAACTGATCGCGAAAGCCCTGGCCCTCGGTGGTGCAGCCTGGCGTGCTGTCCTTGGGGTAGAAGTAAATCACCACTTGCTGGCCCTTGAGGGCTGACAGGCTGACCACCTGATCGCTGGTGGCCTGTACCTGAAAGTCGGCAACGGGTTTGTCCAGTTCTACAGCCATGAGAGTTTCCTTACATTGGGGCTTGCGGGCGCCATGGTTCGATCAGCGCATCAAGGTTGAGGGCGTCGGCGAAGTCCAGGAACTGATCGCGCAGCCAGCTGATCTGGGTGCCGGCCGGCAGGGTCACGGTGAACGTCGCATTGAGCATGGTGCCGCCGGTCTGGGGTGCCTGATAGGTGTCGCAGATCAGGTTTTCCAGCTCGACATGATGGTCGATGAAGAACTGGCACAGCTCGTTGATGATGTCCGGGCGATAGGCCGAGCTGACATACGCAACGTAGGGCAGCGCTTCAGGGCGGCTTTCCAGGGTGGCGCTACGCACCACGTTGACGGTGAACGCATGCTTCTTGGACAGGTTCGGCAGGCCGGTTTCCAGGCGCGCCAGGGCGTCCCAGCTGCCCGAGACCTGCAGGATCAACGCGCTGCATTCGCCATGGCGAGTGAGGCGCGAGCTGACCACCGAGCAACGGTTTTCATGGCTGGCGCGGCACAGGACGTTGGTCAGCTCCATCGGGTTTGCGCCAAGGGCACTGATGACAAGGAATTGTTCGCGAACTGTGGGGATGGACGACATGCAGCATTCCTAAGCGATGAGCGGTCGGTACATTGTGGGTCGGTGCGGCGAACTCGGTGAAAGTATCGATCGTGGCTTCGACTGGAACCCATGCCTCTGCAGCCTCCCGCATCGGGCGGCAGCACTGCTGGAACGGGGTTTGTAGTGAAGAAAACGAGCGATCGGACGAGCTGCGCAGATGACCGGTACCGATCAAAGACCGAAGGGTAGCGAAAACCGTCGCCGAGGGGAATGCTCTCGGCGGCTGAAACCGTGGTACTTCGCTTGTGCAAGGTTGATGGCGCCAGTACCATTACCGCTCTCTTTTTCCGGCAGGAGCGGTTTGCATGATTGCGGGCAGTATGGTGGCACTGGTCACACCTATGGATGCACAGGGTCGTCTTGACTGGGACAGCCTGAGCAAACTGGTGGACTTTCACCTGAAAGAGGGCACCGACGCCATCGTTGCCGTCGGTACTACAGGTGAGTCGGCGACGCTGGACGTCAACGAACACATCGAAGTCATCCGTCACGTGGTCAAGCAGGTTGCCGGTCGCATTCCGGTGATCGCGGGCACAGGTGCCAACTCCACCCACGAAGCGGTCGAGCTGACACGCAACGCCAAGACTGCCGGGGCCGACGCCTGCCTGCTGGTGACCCCGTACTACAACAAGCCGACCCAGGAAGGCCTGTACCAGCACTTCAAGTTCATCGCCGAAGCCGTCGACATCCCGCAGATCCTCTACAACGTGCCAGGCCGCACCGCCTGCGACATGAAAGCCGAGACCGTGATCCGCCTGTCGAAGATCAAGAACATCATCGCCATCAAGGAAGCCACTGGCGACCTGCAGCGCGCCAAGGACATCCTGGCCGGCGTCGACAGCGACTTCCTGGTTTACTCCGGTGACGATCCGACTGCCGTGGAGCTGATCCTGCTCGGTGGCAAGGGCAATATCTCCGTCACCGCCAACGTTGCGCCGCGCGCCATGGCCGACCTGTGCCGCGCCGCGATGGCCGGTGACGCTGTCACTGCCCGCGCCATCCACGAAAAACTGATGCCGCTGAACAAGACCCTGTTCATCGAATCCAACCCTATTCCCGTGAAATGGGCCCTGCATGAGATGGGAATGATGCCGGACGGTATCCGTCTGCCGCTCACCTGGCTCAGCGAGTCCTGCCACGAGCCGGTACGTCAGGCCCTGCGTCAGTCCGGTGTTTTGGTTTAATGAGGAAGCACTACGCAATGAAGCGACTGGCCGGACTTTCCGCACTAGCCTTAATTATTTCCAGCACCAGCGGTTGCAGCTGGCTGTTCGGGCAGGACGGTTACTTCCGTGATCGCAGCAGCGATTACCTGGAAGCGACCCAGAAACCACCAATGCAATTGCCTGAAGGCGTTCAGGAATCCAAGCGCCTGGATCCTCTGCTGCCGATTCCGCGCAACGTCGCCGATGACATCCAGAAGGGTGAATTCACAGTCCCGCGTCCGCAGCCGTTGTCCACCGTTGCCGAGTCCAGCGACTACTCGCTGCAGAAGAGCGGCGACAACCGCTGGGTCCTGGCACAGCGCGCACCTGCCGAAGTCTGGCCGGTGGCCCACCAGTATTTTGAAGACAACGGTTTCCGCATCGCCGAAGACCGTCCTCAGACTGGCGAATTCAACACCACCTGGCAGCGTGTGGATGAACTGTCCGCATCGGTCGCCAAGCGCATGGCCGGGGCAGGCGACAGCGCCAGCACCGAAACCCGCGTACGCGTTCGCATCGAGCCAGGCGTGCAGCGCAACACCAGTGAAATCTACGTGGTCAGCGTCCAGCGTCCGGCTGGCAGCAGCGACGAGCCTGCTTTCCCGTCGCGCAGCACCAACGTGGGCCTGGATTCGGTGCTGACCGACGACATGCTGGCTAGCCTGAGCCGCACAGCCGAGAAGGGCGGTTCGGTGTCCTTGGTGGCCGCACGTGATTACGACACCCCCAGCCGCGTCTCGCTGTCCGAAGACGGCAGCGGCAACCCGGTGCTGAACTTGGGTGCCGACCTGGATCGCGCCTGGTCGAGCGTAGGCCGTGCACTGAACCAGGGTGACTGGCGCGTCGAAGACATCAACCGCAGCCTGGGCCTGTACTACATCAACCTTGCGGAAAAGGCTGACAAGCCCGAGAACAAGCCTGGCTTCTTCGCCCGCATGTTTGGCAGCGAAGAGACCAAGGAACAGAAAGAAGCCCGTGCCGAGCGCTATCAGGTTCGCCTGAGCAAGGTTGGCGACAACGTTCAAGTGACCGTCGAGAAGAACATCAATACCGTGGCGCCGGCTGAGATTGCCCGTCGCGTGTTGAGCGTCATTCAAGACAACCTCGGCTAAGTGCGTTTCGCGGTTCTTGGCAGCGGCAGCCGTGGCAACGGCACGCTGGTTGCGAGCAACGACACGTACGTCCTGGTCGACTGCGGTTTCTCTTTGAAGGAAACCGAACGTCGACTGGACAGGCTGGGCGTCAGCGGTCATCAGTTGAGCGCGATAATGGTGACCCACGAACATGCCGACCACGTGCATGGCGTGGGTCTGCTGTCTAGGCGCTACGATGTACCGGTCTATCTCAGCGACGGCACCTTGCGCGGCATGCGCAAGCCGGTCGAGGCGGGAATGAAGCTGGTGGCCGGGCAGGGCGTGCAGATCGGCGGCCTGAACATCGATGTGGTCTCGGTGGCTCACGATGCGCTGGAGCCGACACAGTTCGTCTTCAACGACGGACGCCGCCGCTTTGGCCTGTTGACTGACCTTGGCTCGTACTGCCCCTCGGTGCTGGCCAGCTACAGCGGGCTGGATGCACTGATGATCGAGTCCAATCACTGTCGTGACCTGCTGGCGCGAGGGCATTACCCGTATTTCCTGAAACAGCGGGTGGGCGGGCAATTCGGACATTTGAACAACCACCAGGCCGCAAGCCTGGTGAGCGAGCTGGGATGGCAAGGCCTGCAACACCTGGTGCTGGCCCACCTCTCCAGCAAGAACAACCTGCCGCACCTGGCCCGGCAATGTTTCGTCGACACCCTCGGGTGCGATCCGGACTGGCTACAATTGGCCGATCAAGACTGTGGGCTCGACTGGCGCGAAATCGCCTGACATCCCGAATGGGGCGACAGCCCGTCTATTTTCAAAGGGCACCTGGCCCGAACATTTTTGCAAGCGGAGCCCATCATGGAAAAACGTGAAGAACTCTACCGCGGCAAAGCCAAGTCGGTTTACAAGACCGACGACGCTGACCGCTTGATCCTGCTGTTTCGCAACGACACCTCGGCGTTCGACGGCAAGCGCATCGAACAGCTCGACCGCAAAGGCATGGTGAACAACAAGTTCAACGCCTTCATCATGCAGAAACTCGAAGCGGCCGGCATTCCGACCCAGTTCGACAAACTGCTGGCCGACAACGAAGTGCTGGTCAAGAAACTCGACATGATCCCGGTCGAGTGCGTCGTGCGTAACTACGCCGCCGGCAGCCTGGTCAAGCGCCTGGGCGTCGAAGAGGGCATGAAGCTCAATCCGTATACCTTCGAGCTGTTCCTCAAGGACGACGCCAAGGGCGACCCGTTCATCAACGAATCCCACGTCGTGGCGTTCGGCTGGGGCACCGCGGAGCAGCTGGTACGCATGAAAGAACTGTCGCTCAAGGTCAATGAAGTCCTTAGCAAACTGTTCGACGACGCTGGCCTGCTGCTGGTCGACTTCAAACTGGAATTCGGCGTGTTCAGCGACGGCTCCATCGTCCTGGGCGACGAATTCAGCCCGGACGGCTGCCGCCTGTGGGACAAGGACACCAAGAAGAAGATGGACAAGGACCGCTTCCGCCAAGGCCTCGGTGACGTCATCGAAGCCTACGAAGAAGTGGCCCAACGTCTGGGCGTGCCTCTCTGAAAAGAGAAACCGCCGCAAGCATCTGAAAAAACGCGAAAATTTTGAAAAAAAGGTTCGCGTTTTAAAGCCAAACTGTTATGATGCGCGCCGTTGGAGAGATGCCGGAGTGGCCGAACGGGACGGATTCGAAATCCGTTGTACTGGCGACAGTACCTAGGGTTCAAATCCCTATCTCTCCGCCATTATTGAATACGACTAAGCCCCTGAAATGGTTGAACATTTCAGGGGTTTTTTCGTTTCCGGAGATTTGTTTAGGGCAAATTTAGGGCAGAAATTGTCTGCTATGCGCCGTCTCAGGACGCTTTGGGCCAGAACTCCTCTCTGTTCGAATTGAGCTGCGTAAGCCGTGGCAGGGTGGACGTTTGGTAAGTCGAGGCCGCACTATTAGCATATTTGGACTCGCTTCGTTTGAATGCGTCAGCTACCAACCCGTGGTAGTCTCGCTGGCATAGCTTAAATAGATGGAATTAAAAATGCTCACTGATGAGATTCTGAACGCGCAACGCCTTGTCCGGACCGATGCATATCAAATGTCGATAGGCGAGATCGTCGGCATGTATGACAACGAGGAAATCATCATTGACCCAGAGTTCCAGCGCCTTTTCCGATGGGACATTGGTCAGAAGTCTAAACTGGTTGAGTCATTGTTACTGGGTATTCCGTTACCATCAATCTTTGTTTTTGAGCGTGATGACGGCACTTGGGAACTTATCGACGGGCTCCAGCGGATGTCATCCATTCTCGAATTCATGGGTCGCCTACGCCAGCCAGGCAACGGATTGACCGCGCCTTCGGTCTTGGAAGCTACGAAATATTTACCCTCGCTGCACAACGCAGTTTGGGAGCTTACGGACGCCATCGATCTTCCTGCTGGAGACCAAAAGCCTCTCGACAAAACGCAACAACTGGCCATTCGGCGGGCGAGGCTTGGCGTTGAAATATTGAAACGTCCCAGCGATGACCAAACCAAATACGATCTGTTTCAGAGGCTTAATGCGGGAGGAACCCAGGCAAATGCTCAGGAGCTTCGAAACTGCATAATGCTGATGATAAATAGAGACTATTTTCGGTCTGTTAAGGCTTCAGCGGAGCAAGACGCATTTCGGGCTGTTGTTTCTGTCAGCGATGAGCAGGCTGAAAAGCAAAGGCATATGGAGATGGCGGTGCGGTTCTTGGTCCATGCCCAAGTGCCGTACGATGGACGTCTCGACGTCGAGGAATATATTGACGAGGGAGTCGTAACCCTGTCGCAGCGTGGGGATGCCGCCAATGCGACGTTGTTGATCAATCAAACGTTCCAGCTTCTTAATGAGGTTGCTGGGAATAATGCGCTTCGACGGTTTCAGAATGGTGCGCATGGCGGCAAAGTAGGGCTTGTGGGTCTAGAGGGAATAGCAGTAGGCGTCGCTAAAAATCTACCCGCGATCCTCGCTCTTGGGCCTTTGGAATCTCGAACTTTCGTTAGACGACGAATGGAGAATTTTTGGGCTCAGCCGGATGCAGCGAATTTCACGTCACCAGGTCTCCGCGGTACAGTCCGTATCCAGCGTACCGTTCCGTTTGGTGAGGCATGGTTCAGGCCATGAGTAAGCCCTATTCTGAGGCGGACTTTTCGGAGCAAATAACAGATGACCGCAACTGGCGTATCAAGGAAATCTCCGACCTTAAGATAGCGATCAGGCGGGGAGACGAAGGCTTGCGCAGGGTCCTGCTGAGAGCACTGATAGCCATCTGCTACGCCCACTGGGAAGGTTATGTAAGATTTTCAGCAAATAAGTACCTCGAGCACGTGGCATTGAGAAAGTTTCAGTATGGCGAACTTGAGCGGCAATTTTTCCGCAATTACTTTCTGCCTAAACTAGCCGCACTCTCCACATCTAGGGTGAGTGTTAAAGAGCGAAGCGCTTTGGTTGACGAGATTTTGAACTCCGCTGACCAGCGCTTCAGCCGGGTTAATGAGGATTTAATCAACACAAAGTCAAATCTCAATTCTGAAGTGTTCACTGATATCTGCTTGGTATGCGGCATCTCTCCGAAGCCGTTTTTGGACAAGGCTACGTTCATTGATGTCGTTCTACTGAAACGAAGGAACGCCATCGCTCACGGGGAAAATACTTTTGTTGGACTCGCTGACCTGGACGAGATTACTAATGAGTCGATTGGACTTATGCGAGCATTTGGGGATGCCTTGGAGAATCATGTGGTTTTGCAAACTTATAAAGCCATTTAGATAAGGTGGTTATGGCTGAACAGTAATAATGGCTGATTTCAGGGATGTGACGGATAATTTAGTGATCTCTTAGTCACTTCAGGTGTAAATCCCATCATCTCCGAGACGATTGCGCTCATGCTCTTGGTGTCCGCCGGTATCCACCTCCCATAGTGTCTCTTCACCATTGTGGTGTCACTGTGACCCAGTTGGCGCGCCACCCACTCGACTGGGGCATAGCTCGACAAAGCCTGACTTGCGAATGTATGGCGGCACTGGTTGGCACCGCGGTGGCGGACCTTCGCCTTGAACAGGTGAGCTGTGAACCAGTTGCTGACAGTTTTGCCGCTCCATAGCAAGCCGCTGGCCGAACTGCGAAACAGGAAGTGCAGGCTCTCTTTGCGTTTGGTGATGTTGTCCCGCTGCACTATTTCAATTTTCTCCGACGCACAGTCGGTGCTATCAGCCATCAGGTCTCGTAGCAGTTCCAATGCTGGCGTGATCAGTTCGACGATCCGTATTCGCGAGCGCTCCTTGGGCACCTTAAATTGAGTGTCCACAAACGCACGTCTGATCGACACCTTGCCATTCACCACGTCTACATCCTCCCTAGCGAGCGCTATCAGCTCAGACAGTGATAGCCCGGTCCAGCTGTTGAACAGGATCATTCGTGCATCCCTCTCGTGCGCAGGGTCGGCTGCGGCAATCAGGGCAAGTTCCTCGCGTGAAAATGGATCGGCTGTCTCACTGTCAGCATCGATCTGAATATTGGTGATCCGTTCGAGTGGATTCGTTTTGATGACGCCATCCGTAAATGCGTCGGCCCATATCCCGCGAACGATGGTAAAGATACCGTTGACAGTCTTTGGAGCCAGGCCCTGTTTCCAGCTAGTGGGCTAGTTATCATGAACTGGAGACCAAGTGAGCCGGGAGGCCTTTTTTAAAATGAAAATGCAACGTTTATTTTGGGCGCATGGTCATGCGCATCGGCTAATCTTGAATTTACGGAGATTTCCTAATGGAGTGCAGCATGCATAGTAAGCTATTCAAAACACTCTCACAGGAAGGGGCTGTAATTCAGTCGTGCCTTGCAATCGGTTTAACAGAGCTGCGCAATGCAAACTTAAATGAAAAAGGGCGTTACTACGGCGCGTTTTTTCAGCTTGCGATAGGAATTGAGCGCCTGGCGAAATTGGCTTTAATCCTAGACCACATGGCCCATCATCAGCTTCAAGCTCCGGGTAGCTCAGTTGTGAGGAAGTATGGCCATGATCTAAGAACTTTAATCGCCAGGGTTTCGGAAGTAGCCGGGGCTCGTGGGTATGAGTTATCGACGTCTTTTCCTGATGAACCATTATGCATGCGTGTAGTGGCATTTCTCTCCGATTTCGCTGAGGGCATGCGTTATGCAAACCTCGACTCCTTAGCAACAGGCACTCCAAAGCGTGATCCGCTAATCGAATGGAACGATATCCTGCAGTACACCATTGCGTCTAAGTTGAGTAGTGCGGCAAAACATAAGATCAGTACCCTGGCCACAGCTGCCGCCCAAGCTGTCGGTAGTCACGCAGCAGTCTACGCCAGCGATCTTGCCGGCAAGCCTCTCACCCTCTCTTCAGTATTTTCCGAGCCACTAGCCTTAGATGCGGGTTCAAAATACCTAGTCTGGGAAATATGCACCTTGCTATCGCCTCTCCGCGACTCTGTTGTAAGTGCGGGGTACGCTGCTGATGCGGTGGCAGCCTCCATAAACCCCCAGGGAGATCGCGTGCCGACGCTCAGTGAATTTTTCGACTTTTTGTGGTTAGATCGCAAATATGTATTCCGTAAAAAGCGATGGCCATAGGCGGCGAATCGCTGCCGGCAAAGCGAATCAAGCGCTTCATCGTTTTTGGAAGCAATTATAGAAGTATCTGTCGTCTTCGGGCGGTGATCCAATCACGGGGATGCACGTCAAAACTAGGAATTCAAATGGTCTGTCATTCTGAGGAATTTGTGCTGTCAGTGCTGCTGGAAAGGGATTATTTTGCGCGATTGTCGGATTTTATGATCGAGCAAATGTTGAGTCTTGACGCCAACGATTTCTCCCGCCTGATCCGGTCAATTGATTCTCTGGAAGGCGGGAGCCCAAGTACTCGAAACCCCGGTGACTTTAGGGAGAATGGGCAGCTGAAAGGATATGGGCATTTCCACTATATGAAAGAGGATTGGGCTGCAACCAATCTTGCCGTCATCAGTGGACAACCCATCATGCAATCCCTCGACGCGACGATCGATCACATAGCTGGAAAGATCGTCGCCACAGGAGGTGACTTTGAGGCTGCGCTAGAGCAGAAACTGCGAAAGTTTTCGCGGCGGACCCGGAGTGCTTCAGGTGACTGGGTTCTCTATCGCGATGGGCCGAACGGGCGCGAGTACTTGGCAATCAATCCGCACGTTGAACCAGGCTCGGAGGAGGAGCAAGCGCTGAGCCGTTTGCTTGATAGGATCGCTGCCGGTGAATGCGAGCCAGCTGCCAAGTTTTAGGGCAAAATTTAGACATATTTTAGCCCGCCTCTGTTCGTTCCTGGTCTTGCGAAACGGACAGAAACCCCGATAATGGTGGCCTCTAGCGGGCTATGGTGTGAGCCGGTCGGGTTCAAATCCCTATCTCTCCGCCATTACAAATAAAGCCCCAGAAGTTATGCTTCTGGGGCTTTTTGTTTTTCTGAGTCAGAAAAATCTGGACGCAAGAACCTACTCGCCGCGGTCAAGGGTGTCAGGGCATGATGATGGACGTTGAGACGCTTTCCCGACATCTGCAGGACTCGATTCCTGATCTCCAGGCGATATACCTGTTCGGCAGCTACGTCAGCGGTGATTTTCAGTCCCATAGCGACCTTGATGTAGCCGTTCTGCTGAAGACCAAGTGCAACCCTGTGGCCTTGTGGCAGTTGTCCGGTGAGTTGGCGGATATTGCTGGAGTGCCGGTAGATCTGGTCGATCTTCGGGCTGCCTCTACGATCATGCAGTACCAGGTCATCACGACGGGTCGGCGGATATGGGTAGCGGACGGTTCAGTGGGACTGTTCGAGGTATTCGTTCTGAGCGAAAAGACGGATCTTGACGCTGCCAGAGCAGGCTTGCTTGACGATGTTCAAAAGGATGGGGTGATTCATGGCAGATGATGTATTGCTCAACAAGGCGGCGACCATCGAGCGCTGCGTGGCCAGAGCGCGCGAGGAGTATGAGAAGGATCCTTCTTCGTTCGCGACCGATTTCACCCGCCAGGATGCTGCAATTCTCAATATCCAGCGAGCCTGTGAAGCCGCCCTGGACATGGGCCAGCACCTCATCCGCCGGGAGCGGCTTGGCGTACCTCAAAGCGCGCGGGATGTGTTTGAGTTGTTGTGCAGGGGAGGGTGGCTGGAGGCTTCTTTGCTCACGACCATGAAGAACATGGTTGGCTTCAGGAATATCGCAGTCCACGAATACCAGACGCTGCAACTGCCGATCACGGTGGCGATCATCACTCAGCATCTGGACGATTTCGTACGCTTCAGCTCATTTGTACTGACTCGCGATTTGTCCTGACAGGCTCTACCGTTTTCAACGCGGCCTGGTCGATCCCGGGCCGCGTCTGTTTGTTTACCAGCGATACGACACATCCGCCGTCAACGTCCTCCCTTCCCCGTAGTAGCAATCCCAGACGCTGGTGCAGCTACTGACGTATTTCTCGTCCAGCAGGTTGTTCACGTTCACTTTCAACTCCACGCCCTTGAGCGACAGTGGCGACTGGCCCAGGTCGTAGGCGAGCAGGGCGTCGTACACGGTATAGGAAGGGATGGTGAAGTGATCGTCGGCGGTCTCGGTGCCGTCGCTGCCGCGCACGTAGCGGGTGCCCAGGCCCAGTTGCACGCCGCGCAGGACATTGCTGGGGGCGAAGTGATAATCCAGCCATAGCGATGCGGTCAGCGGCGAGGTGCCGGCGACCAGTCGGCCCTGGCGGCCGTCGTTGTCTTCGGTGTATTTGGTCTGGTTGCGTGCGACGGACGCCAGTACCGCCCATTGCTGATCCAGTTGCGCCTTGGCTTCAAGCTCCACGCCGCGGGAGCGAACAGCGCCGGACTGGCCGCTGAACGTCGGGTCGACGGGGTCGGTGGTGAGCACGTTTTTCTGATCGATCTGGTAGACCGAGGCCTGCACGAAGCTTTCTTGTCCTGGCGGCTGATACTTGACCCCGGCCTCGTACTGTTTGCCGGTCGAGGGCTCGAAGGGTTTGCCGTCGCGATCGGTGCCGCTGACCGGCAGGAAGGATTCGGCGTAGCTCAGGTAGGGGGTGACGCCGTTGTCGAACAGATAACCCAGGCCGGCGCGGCCGCTGAACTTCTCGTCACGGCTGTTGGTGTGGCTGTAGCCGGTGGCGGTGGCGCCTTTGCTGGCGTTGTCGGTCTCGGCCCAGTCGTAGCGGCCACCGACGGTGAGAAACCACTGGCCGAATTTCAGTTGGTCCTGCACATACAGGCCGGTCTGTTCCACCGTATTGTTCCAGCGGAACGGGTTGCTGTAGTTGATGGCCTGGCCATAAACCGGGTTGTACAGGTCGATGGCTGGAGCGCTGTACTGGTACAGACCCAGGAATCGGGAGTTGAAGTGATAGTAGTCCGCGCCCAGCAGCAGGGTGTGGGCGATTGGGCCGGTGTTGAAGTTGGCCTGCGCCTGGTTGTCCAGGCCGAACACCTTGTTGTGTTGCGCCCAGTCCACGGCGTAGCGCCTTTGGTAGCGCTGGTCGTCGGCGCCGGTCTGTGGGTTTGCGACGAATGTGTAGCCGTGCAATGGCGCCCGGTAGCGGTCATCCACATCGGCGTAGCGGGCGTTCTGGCGCAGCGTCCAGGTGTCGTTCAGCTCGCGGCTGAACTCGTAGCCCAGGGTGAACTGGTCGCGATCATAGCTGTTCACCCCTGGTTCGCCGATGAAGGTGCTGCGGCTGATACGGCCGTTAGGGGTACTGAATACCGTGCCGTAGGCAGGCAGGCCTTGGGCTTCGGGCACGTCGTTGTCCTTCTGGTACTGGCCGTAGACGGTGAGATGGGTACGGTCGTCGATGTTCCAGGTCAGGCTTGGCGCCAGCAGGTAGCGCTTGTGCTGCACGTAGTCGATTTCACCGTTCTTGTCGGTGGTCGAACCGGTTACGCGATAAAGCAATTCACCTTGTTCATCCAGCGGACCACCCAGGTCGAACGCGCCGTAGCTGCGATCCTGGCTGCCACCGCCGAGCACCACTTCGTGCAGCGGCTCGGCCGTGGGGCGCTTGGACACCAGATTGATGATCCCGCCCGGCTGGTTCTGCCCATACAGGACCGAGGCCGGCCCCTTGAGCACTTCGATGCGTTCCAGCGTGTACGGGTCGATCTGCAGCGCACCGCCTGTGCTTCCGCCGCCGTAGGGTAGGTGCAGGCCGTCCAGATACAGCGGGGTAGGGGTGAAGCCACGGGCGGTCGGCTCGTCGAATACCCCGGTGCGGTCCGGGAAGCCGCCGCCGGTAATCCCCGGCGTGTAGCGCAGCGCTTGGGTCACCGACAGCGCGCCCTGTGCGCGGATTTGATCGGCAGTCACCACGTTGACCGTTTGTGGGGTTTCAATCAGCGCGGTATCGGTCTTGGTGGCCGTGGCGGTGCGCTTGGCCACGTAGCCGTGCACCGGCCCCCAGGCGTTCTCGTCGGTGGCGGCGTTGATCTGGCTTTCCGGCAGATTCAGCGCGCCGTCACGGGGCAGTGGCTCGATGCTCCAACTGCCACCAGGGTTGATCTTGAGCGCCAGACCATTGCTCGTCAGCACCTGCTGCGCGGCCTGGGTGGGTGTCATCTGGCCCTGAACCGCCGGAGCCTGGCGTCCCGCGACCCAGCCCGGATTGACCGACAAAACCTGCCCGCCCTGACGGGCGATACGGGCCAGGGTTTCGCCCAAGGGGCCCTTTGGAATGTCGAAGGTCAGGGCGCTTTCGGCGAGGGCGATGCAGGGTGCGGCAATGGCCAGTGCAAGCCCGAGCAGGCAGCGGCGAACAGGAACGGCGGACATGAAGGCAAGTTCTCGAGGAGGGAATTGACAGAGAGGACACGCGGGGCCGGAAAACCCCTCAAGAATTTTTTATATCGATTGCCGTAAATATTCTGTCCGCACGCTGCACGCTCAACGGAAGGGTTTCGCCCAGCGCCTGCAAGGTACGCGACAGGTCGTTCAGCACGAAGCTGCCATACACCGGCAGGCGCGCCGCCGCCGGGCTGATCCGCAGCCAGCCGGGGTGATAAGGACGCAAGGCTTCCATCAGGTCGCCCAGCGGTTCGTTGCGCAACTCCACACGGCCCTCGAGCCAGTCGCTGCGTGACCACAGCGAAGGACTCTCAAGGCGGCTGCCCATCGCCCCGAAGCGCACCACCTGACCCGCCTGCGCCCACATCACCTGGCCTGCGCCTGCAACGATCCGCGCCCGCCCGCTCTCGACCGTCAACAGGCTGCTGCCTTCCTGACGACGCAAGGCAAAGCGCCCGCCGTCGCAGAAGACCTGCCCGTCGGCGCTGCTCAGTTGCAACACCGCGGCGGAAGGCGACGACAGCAGATGCAAGGCACCTTCGCGCAAGGTGATGCCGTGCTGCACGCCGTTGAAGTGGATGTCGACCGCACTGCGAGCGGCCAGGGTCAGGCGGCTGCCATCGGCCAGGGTGCTGCGGGACAACTCGCCAGTGGCCGTGTGCAGGTCGGCGAGCATCGATTCCAGTGGCGTGAAACGTTGCAGCAGGCCAGCGCCGCCGGTGCCCAGCAACAGCGCGGCAAGGCCACCTCCCAATGCACGGCGTCGCGACAAGGGCCTTGCCAGCGCTTCGCGCGCCAACGGCAACTGACCGGGACTGCGCTGCTCCACGGCAGCGAGATCCGCCAGTGGCGCGGCGAACAGACTGTTGACCCGCCGCCAGGCCTGCTGGTTGTCGGGCGCGGCACCCAGCCAGTGGGCGAAGGCCTGATGCTCGGACGCCCCGGCGCTCTCCAGCCGCAGCAGCCAGTCCACCGCTTCGCGGTTTGCACGATCCAGGGTCATGATGCCTGCACACTCAGGCAATGCAGCAGCGCTTGGCGTAAATCGCGCTCCACAGTGGCCAGCGACATGCCGAGCCGCTCAGCGATCTCGGCCTGCTTGAGCCCTTCGAGCCGGTGCAGCAAGAGCACCTGACGAACCCGGGGCTTGAGGCCATCGAGCAGGCGATCGATCTGCACCAAGGCTTCGCGCACCAGGGCGATGTCTTCGGGAGAGGGGTGGACATGCTCGGGCAACTGCGCCAGCAATTGCAGGTAATTGTGCTCCAGCGCACGGCGCCGGTAGAGGTTGCTCAGCAACCGTCGCGCCACGGTCGCCAGATAAGCACGCGGCTCATCCAGCGGCGTCGCGCAAGGCGCAAGCAAAAGGCGCACAAACGTATCCTGGGCCAGGTCGGCGGCATCGTGGGGGCATTGCAAGCGTCGTTGCAGCCAGCCACACAGCCAGCGGTGATGGTCGAGATAAAGGCGGGTGGAATCGGACACAGCGCGTACCGGCAAGCTCTAATGATAATTCGTCGCATTATCATTACTGTGCGGGCGTGGATGCAAGGCTGTTGTGTTGGGAGAAGGGCTTAAGCAGAAGAGGATGCGCCCGGGCGGGCGCACCTCATGTCCGGAATCGATCCCGAGAACTTACTCGTCCCAGGCGCGATCGCCGTTTTCGTCCTTGATGCGGGTCGGCAGGCCCATCACGTCCAGCGCCTTGAGGAACGCCTTGGCAGGCAGCTCTTCGACGTTGACCATGCGGTTCACATCCCACTCGCCACGGGCAACCAGCAGGGCTGCGGCCACGGGCGGCACGCCTGCGGTGTAGGAGATGCCTTGGCTGTCGGTTTCGGCGAAGGCTTCTTCGTGGTCGGCCACGTTGTAGATGAACACTTCGCGCGCCTTGCCATCCTTGGTGCCTTTGACCAGGTCGCCAATGCAGGTCTTGCCGGTGTAGCCCGGCGCCAGCGAGGCGGGGTCAGGCAGCACGGCCTTGACCACTTTGAGCGGCACGATCTCGACGCCTTCGGCGGTCTTGACCGGTTGCTCGGAGAGCAGGCCCAGGTTTTTCAGCACGGTGAACACGTTGATGTAGTGCGCGCCGAAGCTCATCCAGAAACGCACGTTGGGCACGTCGAGGTTCTTGGAGATCGAGTGCACTTCATCGTGACCGGTGAGGTACAGGTCCTGGGCGCCTACGACCGGCAGGTCGTCGGTGCGCTTGACTTCGAACATGGTGTTGCTGGTCCACTGGCTGTTCTGCCAGCTCCACACCTGTCCTGTGAACTCGCGGAAGTTGATTTCCGGGTCGAAGTTGGTGGCAAAGTATTTGCCGTGCGAGCCGGCATTGACGTCGAGGATGTCGATCGAATCAATGCGGTCGAAATATTCTTGCTGCGCCAGTGCGGCGTAGGCATTGACCACACCCGGATCGAAACCGATACCGAGAATGGCGGTGATGTTCTTCTGTTGGCATTCCTCGAGGTGTTTCCACTCGTAGTTGCCATACCAGGGCGGCGTTTCGCAGACCTTGCCCGGCTCTTCGTGGATAGCGGTATCCAGGTAAGCCACGCCAGTGTCGATGCAGGCACGCAGGACCGACATGTTGAGGAAAGAGGAGCCGACGTTGATCACGATCTGGGACTCAGTCTCCAGAATCAGCGATTTGGTCGCTTCGATGTCCAGCGCGTTCAGGGCATAGGCCTTGATCTCCGCAGGCTGCTTGAGGCTGCCCTTGGCGTTGACGCTGTCGATGATGGCCTGGCACTTGGAGATGTTACGCGACGCGATAGCAATACGACCGAGTTCGTCGTTGTGCTGCGCGCACTTGTGGGCCACCACCTTGGCGACACCTCCCGCACCAATGATAAGAACGTTCTTCTTCAATTTGTTTCTCTCTCCTTAATTCCGCCAGCTTAGGAAAGGCTGGACAGGTAATCGTCAAAACCGAACTCACGAACCACCTCGACAGTACCGTCGAGTTGTTTCACTGCAATGGACGGCATTTTCAGGCCGTTGAACCAGTTCTTCTTGACCATGGTGTAGCCCGCTGCGTCAACGAACGACAGCCGATCGCCGATGGCCAGCGGACGCTCGAATTGGTATTCACCGAAGATGTCTCCGGCCAGGCACGACTTGCCGCACACCATGTAGGTGTGATCGCCTGCGCTTGGGGCGAGTTTCGCGTCCAGGCGATAGATCAGCAGGTCCAGCATGTGGGCTTCGATGGAGCTGTCGACCACGGCCAGGTTCTTGCCGTTGAACAGGGTGTCGAGCACGGTCACTTCCAGCGAGGCGCTCTGGGTGATCGCCGCTTCGCCCGGCTCCAGGTAAACCTGTACGCTGTATTTCTGCGAGAAGGCCTTCAGGCGCGCGCAGAATTCGTCCAGCGGATAGCCTTCGCCGGTGAAGTGGATGCCGCCGCCCAGGCTGACCCACTCGACCTTGTGCAGCAGGTGGCCGAAGCGTTCTTCAATGGTCGACAGCATCTGGTCGAACAGGCTGAAATCGCCGTTCTCGCAGTTGTTGTGGAACATGAAGCCGGTGATCTCGCCGATCACCTTCTCGATTTTAGCCGGGTCCCATTCGCCCAGGCGGCTGAACGGACGAGCCGGGTCGGCCAGCAGGTAGTCAGAGCTGCTGACCTGCGGGTTGACCCGCAAGCCGCGGACCTTGCCGGCGCAGGCAGGGGCGTGACGCTCCAGCTGGCTGATGGAGTTGAAGATGATCTTGTCGCAGTTGTCGAGCATCTCCTCGATCTCGTCATCTGCCCAGGCCACGCTATAGGCGTGCGCTTCGCCTGCGAACTTCTGGCGACCCAGTTTCAGCTCGTACAGCGAGGAGGAGGTGGTCCCGTCCATGTACTGCTGCATCAGGTCGAACACCGACCAGGTCGCAAAGCACTTGAGGGCCAGGAGGGCTTTCGCACCGGAGTTCTCGCGCATGTAGGCGATTTTTTCCATGTTGCGAAGCAGCTTTTGTTTGTCGATGAGGTAGTACGGCGTTTTGATCATTTCGTGGCCTCCAGCAATGCCAGCCGAAAAAGGACGGCGATTGTGCCTTCACTCGCAGGGGATCGAAAGGGCGAAACCGATTTTTTGCGTCCATATGCGACGTAGCAGCCCGGAATTGCCCATTGGTGAAACATTTTGACGCCTGTTTGACCGCCCGAGCCCTGCGCCTGCCTGACAACTCTTTCACTGTGCACGGCTTTTGTTTCAGCCATCATTTGGCAATCAAAAGCGTGACAAAATGTCGCAATTGCTTCCAGGCGAGTAAGATAGGCCCCCTGATTTTTTCAGCCCCTCATTTTATCGGACGGATCCTGCGTCGAGCGTCGTGAAAGACCGACCTCCGGGGCATCCCTTCGAGCATGTATTGATAGAGCAAATAGAGAAAAGGCGATTCCTGATGACCAAAACTTCGCGACCTTTATATATTTCCTACGCTGGCCCCTCGCTGCTGGAGATGCCGCTGCTCAACAAGGGCAGCGCTTTCACGCCGCAGGAGCGTGTGGATTTCAACCTGATCGGCCTGTTGCCACAGAACGTTGAAACCATCGAAGAGCAGGTGACCCGCGTTTACAACCAGTACCAGCAATGCGCGAGCGATCTGGACAAGCACATCTACCTGCGCTCGATCCAGGACAACAACGAAACGTTGTTCTTCCGCCTGCTGGACTCGCATCTGGAAGAGATGCTGCCGATCATCTACACCCCGACCGTGGGCCAGGCGTGCCAGGAATTCTCCAAGATCTACCGCACCCACCGCGGCCTGTTCATTTCCTACCCTGACCGCGACCGCATCGACGACATCCTGCGCAGCGCAACCAAAGATCGCATCAAGATCATCGTGGTGACCGACAGCGAGCGCATTCTGGGCCTGGGCGACCAGGGCATCGGCGGCATGGGCATCCCGATTGGCAAGCTGTCGCTGTACACCGCCTGTGGCGGCATCAGCCCGGCCTACACCCTGCCGATCGTGCTGGACGTCGGCACCAACAATCAGGAACTGCTGGACGACCCGATGTACATGGGCTGGCGCCACAAGCGCGTGACCGGCAAGGAATACGAAGACTTCGTTGCGCTGTTCATCGAAGCCGTTCAGCGCCGCTGGCCGGACGTGCTGCTGCAGTTCGAAGACTTCGCCCAGACCAACGCCATGCCGTTGCTGGAGAAGTACCGCGACGAACTGTGCTGCTTCAACGACGACATCCAGGGCACCGCTTCAGTGGCCGTGGGTACGTTGCTGGCCGCGTGCAAGGCCAAGAACGAAACACTGGGCCAGCAGCGCGTGGTGTTCCTGGGTGCAGGTTCAGCCGGTTGCGGCATCGCCGAGCACATCATCGCGGCCATGGTCATCGAAGGCCTGAGCGAAGCCGAAGCACGCAAGCGCGTGATGATGGTCGACCGTTTCGGCCTGCTGACCGACAGCATGGACAACCTGCTGGACTTCCAGAAAAACCTGGCTCAGAAAGCAGGCGACGTGGCGGGCTGGTCTTCCACTGAAGACTATCCAGGCCTGCTCGACGTGGTCACCAACGGCAAGCCGACCGTGCTGATCGGTGTGTCGGGCCAGCGCGGCCTGTTCACCGAGCAGATCATCCGCGAAATGCACAAGCACTGCGCCAAGCCGCTGGTGATGCCGCTGTCCAACCCGACCTCGAAAGTCGAAGTCACGCCGCAGGAAGTCCTGACCTGGACCAATGGCGACGCGCTGGTGGCCACCGGTAGTCCGTTTGCACCGGTGACTGTAGGCGATCGCACGTTCCACATCGCCCAGTGCAACAACTCCTACATCTTCCCGGGCATCGGCCTGGGCGTGATCGCGGCAAAAGCCACACGCATCACCGACAAGATGCTGATGGCAGCGTCCAACGCGCTGGCTGAGTGCTCGCCGATGGTCACCGGCAAGGGTGATGCAGTATTGCCGCCGCTCAAGGAGATTCAGGAAGTGAGCAAGAAGATTGCCCTGGCCGTGGCCAAGCAATCCCAGGCTGAAGGCGTGGCCTTGGAGACCACCGAAGAAGTCCTGCGGGAGGCCATCGAGCGTCACTTCTGGATGCCGAACTACCGCAGCTATCGCCGTAGCGCGGTGTAATTAGCCTCGTGTACCCGGCGTGAATGTGGCAGCCCTGTGGGAGCGAATTTATTCGCGATTGGCCAGTACATTCGACACATTTCTATCGTTTGTAATGACGTCATCGCGAATGAATTCGCTCCCACAAGGCCAGTAGCGCACCCGATTCAACGATGGTCGACAAAAGACCGCCTCACGAGGCGGTCTTTTGTTTTGCAGCAAAAGACTTCAGGATGACCCATCGATAGAAAACAAGAAAATCATCGAGGGACGCATGCAAACGGACAGTCTGCTCTATGACTATGTGATCGTCGGCGCGGGCCCTGCCGGGTGCCTGTTGGCCAATCGACTGTCGCACAACCCCTCCCATCGTGTGCTGCTGCTCGAAGCGGGCGGGCAGGACAACTATCCCTGGATTCACGTGCCGGTGGGTTACCTCTACTGCATCGGCAATCCACGCACTGACTGGTGCTTCAAGACCGAAGCCGAACCCGGCCTGAACGGGCGCGCCCTGAGCTACCCGCGGGGCAAGGTCTTGGGTGGCTGTTCCTCGATCAACGGCATGATCTACATGCGCGGCCAGTCCCGCGACTACGATGAGTGGGCCGCGCAAGGCAACAAGGGCTGGGGCTGGCAGGATGTGCTGCCGATCTTCAAACGCTCCGAAAGCCACTACGCCGGTGACTCCGAACTGCACGGCGCCAAGGGCGAATGGCGGGTGGAACAGCAGCGCCTGTCATGGACGTTGCTCGATGCGTTTCGCGAAGCAGCAGCCCAGACCGGCATCGCCTCGATCCCGGACTTCAACGGCGGCGACAACGAAGGCTGCAGCTATTTTCAGGTCAATCAACGGCGCGGGGTGCGCTGGAATGCGTCCAAGGCGTTTCTGCGGCCAGTCGCCCAGCGGCCGAACCTGACCGTGATAACCGGCGCCGAAGTCTCGCGGATCGAGTTTGAAAACGGCCGTGCGAGTGCCGTGCTGGCCAGGGTCGACGGTCAGGAGCGCAAGCTCGATGCTCGTCGTGAAATCATTCTCTGCTGTGGCTCGATTGGTTCGCCCATGGTGCTGCAACGCTCAGGGATAGGTCCGCGCCCGCTGCTGGAAAAGCACGGCATCGGCGTGCGGGTCGAATTGCCCGGAGTCGGCGCCAATCTTCAGGATCACCTGCAACTGCGGCTGATCTTCAAGGTCAGCAATGGTCACACCCTGAATCAGATGGCGGGCAGCCTCTGGGGCAAGATGAACATGGGCCTGCGTTACGCGTTCAATCGCAGCGGGCCGCTGGCCATGGCGCCGAGCCAGCTCGGTGCGTTCGCCCGGTCAGGCCCCGAGCAGGCCACCGCGAACCTGGAGTACCACGTGCAACCCCTGTCGCTGGAACGCTTCGGTGAACCCTTGCACGGCTTCCCAGCCTTCACCGCATCGGTGTGCGATCTGCGCCCGCAAAGCCGGGGCTCCGTGGAAATCCGCTCGCCCCACGCCGACGCCGCGCCAATCATTCGCCCCAATTACCTGAGCCACGAGACCGACCTTAAGGTCGCCGCCGACGCCATCCGCCTGACCCGCCGCATCGCTGCCGCCCCGGCACTGGCCAGCTTCGAACCGGTGGAATACCTGCCCGGCGCCAGCCTGCAAAGCGAAGAAGAACTGCGCCAGGCAGCCAGCGCTATAGGCACCACCATTTTCCACCCGGTGGGCACCTGCAAAATGGGCCAGGGACGCGACGCGGTGGTCGACGACCGGCTGCGTGTCCACGGCGTCAACGGGCTGCGCGTGGTCGACGCCTCGATCATGCCCACCATCACCTCCGGCAACACCTGCTCACCCACGGTGATGATCGCCGAGAAGGCTGCGCAGATGATTATCGAAGATGCCCTCATGCTTGGCCGCACCACGACGGACGGAATCGCCACAGCACCTGAATACGCGACAAATCCCCTGTAGGAGCGCGCTTGCCCGCGATGGCGTCGTGTCAGGTTCACCGTCGTCGCGGGCAAGCGCGCTCCTACAAGAGAGGATGAGACGGTCAAACCGCGTTCAGTCGATCAACCATGTCGGGAAATTTCTCCACCAGTTTGATCAGTAAGGCGGCCTGGGCGTTGGGTCTGGATTTCTCCTGCTCCCAATTGCGCAAGGTGCTCGCGCTGGTGCGAATGCGCCTGGCGAAAACGTTCTGCGACATGTGCAGGCGTTCCCGCAGTGCCACGATCTCCCGAGCGGAAACATCAGGTGCTGGTTTCTCTGCGAACGTATCACTGCGCAGAGTGATTTTTCCTTCTCGATGCGCGGCCATTTCTTCCACGCCCTGCATCATTTCTGCGAATAAATCGCGCTTCTTGCTCATTGCATGCCTCGTTTCCTGAGCTCGGCGCTGATAGCTCCCTTGAGCTGCCGTTCCTGCTCAGGTGTCAGATTCTCAAGTTCATCCTTGTCGTAGATTGAAAACATCCAGAACTGCCCGTCGCCGATCAGCCAGTAGTAGATGATCCGCAACCCGCCACGTTTTCCTTTGCCTCGATGCGGATCGGACCACCTCAGCTTTCGAAAGCCACCGGTCCTTGGCATCACATCCCCAAGCCCAGGGTTCGCCATCAGGGCTGTCTGAAGGGATCGGTACGCTTCCTCGTCCAGATATCCGGGGCGAAGGGCGCTGAAAAGCGACGTCTCGAAAAATACAACATCCATAGAAGTGTACGCAAATTGATTATGCATGACCTTGGAGCGCTACCTTAGCTCGGCAGATACGCCTGCTCACCCGGTTTTTTGCCACGACCTGTTGCGAGAAAAACTCCTACAGCAAAAGAAGTCGCATCCCACCATTTGTTCGCATCCTTTTCACAAAAAATTGATGGCCACCTGCCTAAAGTTTGCGATGTCGAAAGAGTTTTTGTTGCTCTTGATCGGCAGTGTCTTTTTAGCCAAGTAGAACCTCATGTTGAACGTAAAAGCAGTTCGTCCCGAGCTTGTGACTGTGCTCGCCAGTGTCTTTTTGTTGCTCGGGTTTAACCTGACGCTCTGGCAGCACTTGTTCACCATTACCGACTTCAACGGTAAAGGCCTGTTATTGCGCGGCGCTTTTGCGGTGATGGTGTTCTGTGCGTTCAATATTTTCCTGACGTTATTTGCCTTCCGGAAAGTGCTCAAACCCGTGTTGATCGCCTTGTTCATGATTAGCGCCGGTGTCGCTTATTTCATGAGCCAGTACGGTGTGTTGATCGACTCTGGCATGTTTCGAAACTTTGCCGAAACCGATGTCTCCGAAGTTCAAGGTCTGCTGTCGTTGAAGTTGGCAGCGTACTTACTGTTTCTCGGTGTTCTGCCCTCCGTCATTCTTTGGAAAACACCGGTCAACTATCGTCGCTGGCCCCGTGAGCTGCTGAGCAAAGTGGTGGTCAGCGCGGTGTGTGCCGGTGTCATCGGCGGTGTGGCATTGATGAATTATCAGGGCTTGTCGTCGCTGTTTCGCAATCACCACGAGTTGCGGCTGATGGTGGTGCCCAGCAACTACATCGGTGCCTCGGTGGGGTATCTGAGCGAGCAGGTCAAATCGGCGCAACAGCCCTTCGTCAGTATTGGCAAGGACGCGAAACTGGCCGCTGACTGGCAGCAGCACAAGCGCAAGTCGCTGACGGTGCTGGTGGTGGGCGAAAGTGCGCGGGCCGAGAACTTCGGGATCCTGGGCTACAACCGCGATACCACCCCGCAACTCAAGAAAGAGCGCGGTCTTCTGACTTTCACCGACGTGCATTCCTGCGGCACGGAAACCGCTGTCTCGGTGCCGTGCATGTTCTCCGACATGGGGCGCAAGGACTACAGCGCAAGCCAGGCCAGGAACCAGGAAGGCATGCTCGATGTGCTCAAGCGCGCCGGGCTTGACGTGATCTGGCGGGACAACCAGTCAGGCTGCAAAGGCACCTGCGACCGTGTGACCTTGCAGGACGTCAGCAACCTCAAAGATCCGGTGCTGTGCGCCAATCACGAATGCCGCGACGACATCCTGCTGCAAGGTCTGCAGAACTTCATCGATAACCTGGACAAGGACACGGTGCTGGTGCTGCATCAGATGGGCAGCCACGGCCCTGAATATTTCAAGCGTTATCCGAAAGAGTTCGAAAAGTTTACGCCGGTGTGTGAAAGCAATGCGCTGAACAATTGTTCTCGGGAAAGTATCGTCAACGGCTATGACAATACGTTGTTGTACACCGATCATGTATTGGCGTCCCTGATCGATATCTTGCGCAGCAACCAGGATAAAGTGGATACCGCCATGTTGTACCTGTCCGATCACGGCGAATCTCTGGGTGAATACAATCTGTTCCTCCATGGCACACCTTATATGCTGGCGCCGGATCAACAGAAACATGTGCCCATGATCGCCTGGTTCTCGGACAACTATCAGCAGTCGTTTGCCGTCGATACCCATTGTTTGCAGAAGGAACGCAATGCGCCTTTGAGCCAGGACAATCTGTTCCACTCGATGTTGGGATTGTTGAAGGTTCAGACCAGCGTTTATAACCCGTCGCTGGACATGTTTGCCGGTTGCCGGGGGATTTATACGGACGGAGTACTGGCCAATGAATGAACAGGCGAACGGACGCGATCAGGTGCAGCACTACGTGCAGCGCCATGAACAAGGACTGGCCCGCCGCCTGAGCCTGTGGCGCGATGCGCAACTGGCGCGCCAGGCGCTGCGTGACGCCGGCGAGCCAGGGCTGGTGCTTGACGTACCGTCGGGCGCCGGGCGTTTCTGGCCGGTGTTGGCCGAGCACGCCAACCGGGTGATTCTGGCGGCCGACCCCTCGACCGACATGCTGGACGTCGCCAAGGCCCAGTCGGCAGCGCCCGTGAGCAAGCGTATCCGCACCTTCCAGAGCTCGCCGCTGTCCATCGGCCTGCCTGCCAATGCGGTGGACTGCGTCTTCTGTATGCGCCTGTTTCACCACATCGCCGACGGCGAGCGGCGCATGGCCATCCTTGAAGAGTTTTATCGGGTGACCCGCGACACCGCCATCGTTGCCTTGTGGGTCGATGGCAATATCAAGTCCTGGCGGCGCAAGCGTCAGGAGGGCAGCCGACTGGGGGCTGACGGTCATCCACAATCGCGCAATCGTTTTGTGGCCTGCCGGGCAGAAGTCGAGTCGGAGTTTCTGGCGACGGGCTTTCGTATCGTCACGCACCACGATTTCCTGCCGCGCTACGCCATGTGGCGCGTGTACATCCTGCGCAAGAACAGCTGATCGCTCCGATGAACGGTCGTCATCCCGCACGATATCGATAAACACTGCACATGAAGTTGTTCAAGACTTGCAGGACGGATGCCCGGTAAACGCCCATAGCGATATATACTGCTCGCCATTCTTCAAGGGAGAGCCGTGTGGCCATCGATATTCACTGGATTCGCGACGACGACAGCCTCGCCCTTCATTGCGCACAGTGGCAAAAGCTGCCATTCGTCGCCCTCGACACCGAGTTCATGCGGGTCGACACTTTTTATCCCATCGCCGGGCTGCTGCAGATCGGCGATGGCTCGCGGGCTTTTCTGATCGATCCCTTGCTGATCGGCGACTGGCAACCTCTGGCTGCGCTGCTGGAGAACGCCGACGTCATCAAGGTGGTTCACGCCTGCAGCGAAGATCTGGAAGTGCTGCTGCGCCTGACCGGCAGCCTGCCGGTGCCGCTGTTCGACACCCAACTGGCCGCTGCCTATCTGAACCTGGGGTTCTCGATGGGCTATTCGCGTCTGGTGCAGGAAGTGCTGAACATCGAGCTGCCCAAGGGTGAAACCCGCTCCGACTGGCTGCAGCGGCCGTTGTCGGAGACGCAGATCAGCTACGCCGCCGAAGACGCGGTGCACCTGGCCGAGGTCTACAGCCTGCTGCGCCCGCGCCTGTCGGACGAGAAGTACGCCTGGGTGCTGGAAGACGGCGCCGAACTGGTCGCCAACCTGCGCCGCGAAACCGATCCTTACGAGGTCTATCGCGACGCCAAGCTGGCGTGGAAGCTGTCCCGCGCGCAACTGGCCGTCCTGCGCGAGCTGTGCGCCTGGCGCGAAATCCAGGCCCGCCTGCGCAATCAGCCGCGCAACCGGGTCCTGCGTGAGCACTCGCTGTGGCCGCTGGCCAAGACCCAGCCGGACAACCTCGCAGCGCTCGCGAAAATCGAAGACATGCACCCCAAGACCGTGCGTCAGGACGGCGAGTTTCTGCTCGACCTGATCAAGCAGGCCGCAAGTGTGTCCCCTGATCTGTGGCCGCCGGCGTTGCCCGAGCCGCTGCCGATCGAGGCGTCGAATGTACTCAAGAGCCTGCGCACTATCGGCCAGCAGCAAGCCGAGCGTCTGGACATGGCGCCGGAACTGATGCTGCGCAAGAAGACGCTGGAAGCCTTGCTCAAGACCGGTTTCCCTGACGGTCCTTATAAACTGCCCGATTCGTTGCGTGGCTGGCGCCGCGAATTGATGGGCCAGATGCTGCTCGACAGCCTGGCCAATGCCGGAGAACAGCCTTGAAACAGATTTGCTCCATCTATCGCAGCCCGCGCAAGAACGAAATGTACCTCTATGTGCTCAAGAGCGAGGCGCTCGAGCGCGTGCCCGAAGGCCTGCTCACCGTGTTCGGCAAGCCGGTGCATGCCTTCGACCTGGTCCTGAGCCCAGAGCGTACGCTGGCCCGTGAAGACATCCACGCGGTGCTGGCCAATCTGGAGAAGCAGGGCTATCACCTGCAGATGCCGCCGGCCGAGGATGAGTACATCGAGCACCTTCCCGAAGAGTTGCTGCGCCGCAACGACCCGGTCTGATCGACGACTGCCCCTGCCATCCATCGCAGGGGGTTAACCGGACCGTTGTCTGCGTCTGGGCTGCTCCGTTGCCTGTCAAAGGGCGGGGCGCCGGGCGTGATGCGGTCGCATGTCTGGTTTCTTCGAGTTTTTAATTCATGCGCGTGCTGATTGCCGAACACGATTACCTCCTCTACACCGATTTGCTGCGCAAGGCCGCTCCCGAGATCGAGATCCTGAGCAGTGGCGATTCCGCCGAGCTTGCAAAAATGGCCGCCGATACGCCGATCTGGTTGGGTCAACCGGACCTGTTGGCCACGCTGTTGCGCCAGGGGCATACGCCCCAATGGTTGCAATCAACCTGGGCCGGCATCACGCCGCTGCTGGCCGAGGGGTTGCAGCGCGATTACCGACTGACCCGCGCCGTCGGGATTTTCGGTCAGGTCATGGCCGAATTCGTACTGACCTACATGCTGGTGCACGAGCGCGAGGTGCTGGCGCGGCTGGTCAGCCAGGTCGAGCGTAAATGGGACACGCGCACCGGCCCCGGCCTTGCCGGGCGCAAGGCGCTGATTGTCGGCACCGGGGATATCGGCGTCAGCGTGGCGCAGTTCCTGGTGCCGTTCGGCGTCGAGGTGTACGGCATTGCCTCCAGCGCCCGCGAGCTGGCACCGTTCAAGGAAGTCGCCGCGTTGCAGGACTTGCCGCGCCTCGTGGGGGAGGTGGATTTCGTCATCAATCTGCTGCCCAACACGCCGCAGACCCACGATATCTATGACGCGAAACTGTTCGCCAGCTTCAAGCCGTCGGCGCTGTTCATCAACGTCGGGCGGGGCGTGGCGGTGGTGGATGCCGATCTGGTCGAGGCTTTGAAGGAAGGCCATCTGGCGGGCGCGGTGATCGATGTCTGCCGCCAGGAGCCATTGCCCCAGCGCCACCCGTTCTGGACCGCCTGGGGCCTGCTGCTGACCGGCCATAGTTCGGCGCCTACTTCGCCCGCTGCGATGACCCAGCTGTTCGTCGACAACCTCAAGGCCTACACCGCCGGCGAGGCGCTGCGCGGCGAAGTGGATTTCGCCAAGGGGTATTGAACCCGGGCGGATACCGTTCGAACTGTGGGAGCGGACTTGCCCGCTCCCACAGATCTCCATTGATCGATGGAAATTACAGGCTGAAATCCCCTTCAGCCGCGAGTTCCGCCAACGGCCGGCGCGGGCTTGGGGTTTCGCGGGCTTGCAGGTATTCGGCCAGGGTCGACTTGTCGCCCAGCTTGCCGATCGCCACCGCCGCATGCAGCGCGTAGCCTTCCGGAATCTTCAGTTCCTTGCGGGTCAGTTCCTGATCGAAACCGGCCATGCCGTGGGTGTGCCAGCCGCTCAGGCTCGCTTGCAGTGCCAGATGGCCCCAGGCTGAACCGGTGTCGAAGGTGTGCCACAGCGCAGGCGTTTCTTCGCTGGCGCCCGGTGCGGTGAAGGTGGTCTTGGATATCACGATCACCAGCGCCGAAGCGTGCTGCGCCCAGCCACGGTTGAACTCGTTGAGCAGGCCCAGGAAACGCTCCCAATTCGGCGTGTCACGGCGCGCGTACAGAAAGCGCCAAGGCTGCGAGTTGTAGGCCGACGGCGCCCAGCGGGCCGCCTCGAAGAAGCTCAGCAGGGTTTCCTGGGGGATGCTTTCGCCGGTAAAGGCCCGTGGCGACCAGCGATTGGTGAATTGCGGGTCAATGGCGTATTCGGCAACGCGAGGGTTGGCGCTCATGTTTGAAAGTCCTGAAGGTTGAGTAAATCGCAGGGCCGGGTGTGGCCTGCGAGAACAATCGGATGGGCCGTGGACGGCAGGCATCGTCGAAAAATACGGGGTCGTGCGCGTGTCGCAAGAGGCGCTCTGGCGCAGGCGTGCGAGGGCATAAAGCTACTGCGCGGCACCGCAACTGACAAGTGCGCGCTTACCGACAGTCGCCAACGCTTGGCCCGGCTGCGATGTGCCACTAGACTGGCGGCCTTTTCATTAGCCGATACCGATCCTCGCGAAATCATGGCCGCCAAAGTCGAACCGTTCTGGATGCGCAAAACCCTCGACCAACTCGATCCGGTCGAGTGGGAATCCCTGTGCGACGGTTGCGGCCTGTGCTGCCTGCAAAAGCTCGAAGACGAGGACGACGGCAGCGTCTACTACACCCGCATCGCCTGCCAGTTACTGGACCTGAACACCTGTCAGTGCACCGATTATCCGAATCGCAAGGCCTTGGTGCCCGATTGCATTCAGTTAACGCCCGGTCAGGCCGATGAATTCAAGTGGCTGCCGCCGACCTGCGGCTACCGCCTGGTCAGTGAAGGCAAGGACCTGCCCCTGTGGCACCATCTGGTGTGTGGCGACCGCGAGCAGGTTCACAAGCAACGTATTTCCCAGTCCGGGCGCATGCTCAGCGAAAAGAGCGTGGACGAGGATGACTGGGAGGATTACCTGATCTTCCGCGCCGGCTGATTCGCCCGGCGCCTCGTCACCCGATCCAAGAGCCTGTGGTTTGAGGAGTGGTCTGCTCGTGCGTTATCAACTGCCGTTGTGTGCTGCTGTTCTGGTTTTCAGCCTGCCGGTATGGGCGGCGAAGAAAGTCGATCTGGATTACCAGATCACGTTGCTGCCCCAGAGTGACCAGGCACAGGTGCGCCTGACGCTCGAGCAGGGCAGTGCGGTGCGCAGCCTGGATCTGGATCTGGGCGAGCAGGGCCAATTCAGCGATTTCAGCGCCGACGGCCAGTGGTCAACTGCCCCCGCCCGTTCCGGCAACGCACTGCGCGGGGTCTGGAAGCCCGCCAGCGGCAAGGCGACGCTGACCTACCGCGTGCATATCGACCGCCACGCCCCCGACCCGCTCAACGGCAAACCTCGCTATGCCAGTCGCATGACCGCCGATTGGGCGCTGTTTCGCGGCGAAGACCTGGTGCCCAAGGCGCGGCTGGATCAGCAAGACGGCATCCGGCTGCAAACCCGCATGACGGTCGATCTGCCCTCCGGCTGGAACAATGTTGAAACCTCGTGGCCACGCATCGGCAAGAACCGCTTTCGCATCGATGACGTGTCGCGCCTGTTCGACCGCCCCAGCGGCTGGATGCTGGCAGGCAGCCTGATCAATCGTCGCGCGCGTCTGGGCGAGACGGATGTGACGGTCAGCGCGCCGAAAGGGCAGGGCATGCGCCGAATGGAAACCCTGACCCTGCTCACGTTCGTGTGGCCCCGATTGCAAGCGGTGTTCCCGCGCACGCCGGACAAACTGCTGGTGGTCGGTGCCAGCGAGTCCATGGCGCGCAATGCCAGTGCCGGCCATGACTCGATCTACCTTAACGCCAATCGCCCGCTGATCAGCGAGAGCGGGGCCAGCCCGTTGCTGCGCGAACTGGTGCAGGTGTTCGGGCGCATTCAGGTGCGTGATCGCAGCGACTGGATCCGCGCTGGCGTCGCCGAATATTATTCGGTCGAATTGCTGCGTCGGGCCGGTGGCATGACTCAGGATCGTTTCGAGGACTGGCAATCGATCCTCACCCGAATCGGCCGTAAGTTGACGACCCTGCGTGCCGAGCACGTCGATCCGGCCATGACTGCCCGTGCGGCAATGCTGCTGTCGGCGCTGGATCAGGAAATTCGTCAGCAAACCCGTGACCAGAAATCGCTGGATGATGTGATTCAGGGGCTGGTGCGGATGGGGGCGGTGAGTACCGAGGATTTTGCCCAACTGGCAGGCGGGGTGATTGGCGAGCCGTCGAAGGTGCTGGCCAGTCCATTGCTGCAATAGGGGCCTGCCCGTGAAGGCGGGCAGGCCACATGTCGCTTACTTCAGGTTGCCGCTCAGGAACTGCTTGAGGCGCTCGCTCTTGGGGTTGCCCAGCACGTCGTCCGGGTGGCCGATTTCTTCGATCTGGCCCTGATGCAGGAACACCACCTGGTTGGCCACCTTGCGCGCGAAGCCCATTTCGTGGGTCACCAGAATCATGGTCCGGCCTTCCTCGGCCAGGCCCTGAATCACCTTCAAGACTTCACCTACCAGCTCCGGGTCCAGCGCCGAGGTCGGCTCGTCGAAGAGCATGATTTCCGGTTCCATGGCCAACGCCCGGGCAATCGCCACGCGCTGTTGCTGGCCGCCGGACAGGAACGCCGGGTATTGATCGGCAACGCGGGCAGGCAGGCCGACCTTCTCCAGGTATTTGCGCGCACGGTCTTCGGCTTCGACCTTGGACACGCCCAGCACCCGACGCGGGGCCATGGTGATGTTTTCCAGCACCGTCATGTGGCTCCACAGGTTGAAATGCTGGAACACCATGGCCAGGCGCGTGCGGATGCGCTGCAGTTCGGCAGGATCGGCCACATGCATGCCGGTGGCGTTGCTGACCATCTTGACCTGCTTGCCGTCCAGGGTCATGGCGCCGTCGTTGGGCTGTTCGAGAAAGTTGATGCAGCGCAGAAAGGTACTCTTGCCCGAGCCGCTGGCGCCGATCAGGCAGATCACGTCACCGACGTTGGCCTTGAGCGACACACCTTTGAGCACTTCGTGGTCGCCGTAGCTTTTGTGCAGACCATCGATGGTCAGTTTGTACATGTCAGGCATTCCTCAAGGAGAAAGTAGGTAGCCGCTGCGAAAGGCCTCGGTGCCGGCGACATGGGCTATTACCATGCCGGCCGTGGCCATGCGTCGCAAGGAGCGGGCGTACATGAGTCCGGCGTTGGTCGCGTGGACGGGTGTCACCTGATCGCTGATCGGGTCGATCACCTCGGCGATCAGTTGCCCCGCCTCGACGTATTCGCCGGGCAAGGTGCAGAACACCAGCAGGCCGCCTACAGGGGTTGCGACCGGTTCGACCGCCGCCAGGGGCGTCGCCGGATAAATCAGTTCGGGTGCTGGCGCAGGCACGCCGGCGATGGCGCCGTATTGCATCAGGTAGCTGATGATCGCCTGGCAGTCGCGGCTGCCCAGGGCGTGATTCACATCGCCCTGGCCGCGCAGTTCCAGGGTCACGGAAAAGCTGCCCAGCGGGATCGGGAAACGCTTCTCGAAGCGCTGCTGCAACTGCCACCACACCAGCGTGAAGCATTCGTCGAATGACTGCCCGCCCGAATCGGTCGCCAGCAGGCTCGCCTGGGCGCCCAGATAACGTGACAGCGGTTCGACCCGGGACCAGGCTTCCGGCGTGGTGTACAGGTGCTCCACCGATTCGAAGTCGCAGTGCAGATCCAGCACCATGTCGGCGTCGCAGGCCAGGGTTTGCAGGGCCAGGCGCAACGAATCCAGTTGAGTGGAGCCGCTGCGTGCCTGCAGTGCAGCGCGCAGGCTTTTGCGGATCAACGCCACGTTGCTTTTCGGGTCATCGCCCAGAAGCGGCTCGACTTCATCGCCCACCTGTTGCGCCACATCGACGAACCAGCGGTTGAAGTTCTGCCCGCTTTCCAGCTCGTAGCGGCCCAGCGGGGTGTCCATCAGGACCTGTTCCAGGCCGATCGGATTGGCCACCGGAACGATGACGATTTCCCCCAGCAACTGGCCGGCGTTTTCAAGTTCGGCCAGGCGTTGCTTGAGGTACCAGGACACCAGCATGCCGGGCAGTTCGTCGGCGTGCAGGGAAGACTGGATGTAGATCTTGCAGGCACCGTCCTGCGGGCCGTAGTGAAAACTGTGGATCTGCCGCGCGGTGCCTGGCACCGGCGACAGCAGGTCATGAGTCTGGTGGCGCATCTGCGAGTCCTAGTGAGTCGGGCCGAGGAAGGCCAGCCAGCGGCGTTCGGCCAGGCGGAACAGGCCCACCAGCATGAAGGTGACCGCAAGGTAGATCAGCGCGGCGATGCCGAACGACTGGAAGGTCAGGAAGGTCGCCGAGTTGGCGTCCCGCGCAACTTTGAGGATGTCCGGCACGGTGGCGGTGAAGGCCACGGTGGTGGAGTGCAGCATCAGGATCACTTCGTTGCTGTAGTAAGGCAGCGAGCGACGCAACGCCGACGGCATGATGACGTAGGTGTACAGGCGCCAGCCGGTCAGGCCGTAAGCCTTGGCCGCTTCGACCTCGCCGTGGTTCATGCTGCGGATCGCACCGGCGAAGATTTCCGTGGTGTAGGCGCAGGTGTTCAGGGCGAACGCCAGGATGGTGCAGTTCATCGCATCGCGAAAGAACGTGTTGAGCATCGGCTGGTCGCGCACCACCTGCAGGCTGTAGATGCCGGTGTAGCAGATCAGCAGCTGGATGTAGAGCGGCGTGCCCCGGAACAGGTAGGTGTAGAACTGCACCGGCCAGCGCACCAGCGGGTTGGGCGACACGCGAGCGATGGACAGCGGGATCGAGGCGATGAAACCGATGGCGATCGAGGCGCTGAGCAGCCACATGGTCATGGCCAGGCCGGTGATGTTCTGCCCGTCGGTGTAGAGAAACGCGCGCCAGTATTCTTGCAGCAATTCGATCATCGTTGAGCCTCCCGGCTGCCTGCGGCGTAACGCCGTTCAGCCCAGCGCAGGGCGAAGTTGGATACGCTGGTGATGACCAGGTAGATCAACGCCGCGAGTACCAGGAAATAGAACAGTTGATAGGTGCTTTTGCCCGCGTCCTGCGAGGCCTTGACCAGGTCCGCAAGGCCAATGATGGACACCAGCGCCGTGGCCTTGAGCACCACTTGCCAGTTGTTGCCGATGCCCGGCAGGGCGAAGCGCATCATCTGCGGAAACACCACGAAGCGAAAACGCTGGCTGCGGCTCAGGCCATAGGCCGTGGCGGCTTCGACCTGACCACGGGGCACCGCGAGGATCGCGCCACGGAAGGTTTCGGTGAAGTAGGCGCCGTAGATGAAACCCAGGGTGATGACACCGGCGGCGAAGGGATCAATCTCGATGTAGTCCCATTCCATCGCTTCGGTAAAGGTCGTCAGCCAGGTTTGCAGGCTGTAGAAAATCAGCAGCATCAGCACCAGGTCCGGTACGCCACGGATCAGCGTGGTGTAGACCTGTGCCGGAATCCGCAGTACGGCGGCTTTGGACAGTTTGGCACTGGCGCCCAGCAGGCCAAGCACGATGGCCAGCAGCAGCGACATTACCGAGAGTTTGACGGTCATCCAGGTGCCCTGGAGCAGCAGCGGGCCGAAGCCCTTGAGGCTGAACGCGGACAGTCCCAGGTTTTGCAGGAGAGTTTCGAACATGTGGAACCTATGCAGTCAATAAAAACGCCCATCGTGCTCAGAGGGGGGATTCGGATGACCCTCTGAACGCGACAGGCGTTTGTTTTCTTACTTACCGCTGTACAGATTCAGATCGCCGAAGTGCTTCTTCTGGATCTCGGCGTATTTGCCGTCATCGTGTAACGCTTTGATACCTTTATCCAAAAGCGCTTTCAGCTCTTTGTTACCTTTGGCGATGCCGACTGCGGTTTTGGCTGGCAGCAGCGGGTCGTCGATTGGCTTGCTGACTTCGTAGTCGGCGCCTTGTGGCGACTTCAGGAAGCCGAGTTCGGCTTGCAGCATGTCTTGTACGGAGGCGTCCAGACGACCGGACACCAGGTCAGCGTAAACCTGGTCCTGGTTGGCGTAGGCCTGGGTCTTCACGCCAGCCTTGTCCAGGATGGCCTTGGCGTAGGCTTCCTGAATGGTGCCTTGCTCGTAGCCAACGGTCTTGCCTTTGAGCGATGCGGTGTCAGCCGACAGGCCAGAGCCTTTCTTGTAGACCAGAGAAGTCGGGCCGGAGAACAGTTCACTGGAGAAGTCGATGACTTTCTCGCGAGCGGCGGTCACGGTCATGGAGGAGATCACGCCGTCGAACTTGTTAGCTTTCAGACCAGGGATCATGCCGTCGAAATCGCTTTCGACCCACTTGCACTTGACCTTCAATTCAGCACAGATCGCGTTGCCCAGATCGATGTCGAAGCCCACCAGGCTGCCGTCGGCGGCTTTCGATTCAAATGGAGCGTAGGAAGGGTCAACGCCGAAACGCAGCTCCTTGTACTCCTTGGCCATTGCATTGCCAGCGGCCAGACAGATGGCGAGTGCAGAGAGGGTCAGCCATGCTTTTTTCATCGTTCAGTCCTTAAAACCAAATTGAGCGTTGGGAACACGCGAAGGCTTGCTACCGGCGGGTGCCAGACTGAAAAAAGACAGCAATTTCCGAACCAAAGAGACGAACGTGCGTTTTAAATGTACGGAGTTGTCGCAATGATGACTTTGAGCCATCTATTGTCTTTTTATCAGGGGCCGCAGGCAGGGGGAGATTAGCGGAAATGGTTCGAAAGGGCGCGTAAAACTTGTAGGAGCGCGCTTGCCCGCGAACGCTTTTGAAGTACACAGGAAAATTCGAAACACTTTGCAAACCGAACGTGCGCAGGTCGCGGGCAAGCGCGCTCCTACACGGCGCAAATTTCATGACTCAAGAACGACCTGGCGCACCAGAACGGTGCTCAGGCCAGCAGATCCTGCAAGGTTGCCAGGGTGTCGGCCTCGGCCACGGGCTTGTCCAGCCGCCACCGCAGCATCCTCGGGAATCTCACCGCGATGCCGCTCTTGTGGCGTTTGGACAAGGCGATCCCTTCAAAGCCCAGCTCGAACACCAGGGTCGGGGTAACACTTCTCACGGGGCCGAATTTTTCCACCGTTGTCTTGCGGATGATTGCATCGACCTTGCGCATCTCTTCATCGGTCAGTCCCGAGTAGGCCTTGGCGAAAGGCACCAGGGTGCGTTCGCTGGCTTGGGGCGGGCCGTCCCACACGGCGAATGTGTAGTCGCTGTAGAGACTGGCGCGGCGTCCATGGCCGCGCTGGGCGTAGATCAGCACGGCATCGACGCTGAATGGATCGATCTTCCATTTCCACCACACGCCCATGTCCTTGGTGCGCCCCACGCCATACAGCGCATCGCGCGCCTTGAGCATCATGCCTTCGACGCCCAGGCTGCGGGATGCTTCGCGCTGGCGCCCAAGGTCGAGCCAGTCCTCCCCGGTGAGCACCGGCGAGGGCATTAGCACCGGGCTGCTCGCCTGGGCGATCACCTGCTCCAGTTGAGTGCGCCGCTCGTGTTGCGGCCGGCTGCGCCAGTCGTGGCCCTGCCACTCCAGCAGGTCATAGGCGAGGACCACCACCGGCACTTCGTCGAGGATCTTCTTGCCCAGCGTCTTGCGGCCGATGCGTTGTTGCAGCAGGGCGAAAGGCTGGACGGAGGGTGCCGATTCACCCGGTTCGGCAGGCGAGGGCGTACTGAGGGCGAAGCTGTTTTCTGCGTCTGGTGTGGGATTCGACGGCTTCCACACGACGATTTCGCCATCGATGACCGTGCCATCGGGCAGGCATTGGGTCAGGCTGTGCAGCTCCGGGAAACGATCAGTGACCAACTCCTCACCCCGCGACCAGATCCACAGCCGTCCTTCGCGCTTGACCACTTGCGCGCGGATGCCGTCCCACTTCCATTCCACCTGCCAGTTTTCCGCAGGGCCGAGCAGGGTGTCGAACTGGTCCACCGGCTGTTGCAGTGCATGGGCGAGAAAAAACGGATAAGGCTGGCCGCCGCGTTGGGCGTGTTCGTCGTCCGACTCTTCGGCGATCAGCTTCAGATAGCCCTCAGCGCTCGGCCGATGGGACAGGTCGGTGTAGCCCACCAGGCGCTGGGCCACCCGCTTGCTGTCGATCTCGGCCAGCGCCGCCAGCGCCCGTGTCACCAGCAATTTCGACACGCCGACGCGAAAGCTGCCGGTGATGAGTTTCAGGCAGATCATCAGCGACTGGCGATCCAGTTGCGCCCAGAACGTCGGCAGCCGCTCCTGCAACTCTTCCGGTGGCAGGCCGCGCAGGGGCAGCAGCTTGTTTTCCATCCAGCTGGACAGACCTTCCTCGGAGCTGTGCTCGGCCTGCGGCAGGAGTAACGACAGGGTTTCCGCCAGATCTCCCACGGCCTGGTAGCTTTCCTCGAACAACCATTCGGGCAATGCCGAAAGCTGCATCGCCTGCTCGCGCAGCAAGCGCGTTGGCACCAATTGACGAGGACGGCCACCGGCAAGGAAATACACGGCCCAGGCGGCATCTTGCGGTGCTGCGTGGGCGAAGTAGTGCTGCATGGCCGCAAGCTTGGCGTTGCTGGATGTGGTGGCGTCGAGCTGAGCGTACAGTTCGGCGAAGGCTTTCATGACGCAGTCTCTTGCTCGGACGGCTCCTGGGCCTGCTCTTTGGTGGGCGCGTCGTCTTCTTCATCGCCGTATTCGGTGGTGAAGCCCTGTGCGTCCAGCCCCAGTTCACGCAGGTAGCGCACCAGCACCGCCACCGAGCCGTGGGTGACCATCACCCGTTCGGCCCCGGTGTTTTCGATGGCCCACAACAGGCCGGGCCAGTCAGCGTGGTCGGACAACGCGAAACCTCGGTCCACCCCACGGCGCCGCCGCGTGCCGCGCAACATCATCCAGCCGCTGGCAAAGGCATCGCTGAAATCGCCAAAGCGGCGCATCCAAGTGCTGCCGCCAGCCGAAGGCGGGGCAACGATCAGGGCCTGGCGCAGGGCCGGGTCGGTCTTCTTGAAGTCACCTGCGTACTGGGTTTCGGGGATCCGCACTCCGGCTTCGCGGTAAACGCGGTTCAGCGGTTCCACCGCGCCGTGAACCAGGATCGGGCCGATGCTTGGGTCGATGCCGTGGAGGATTCGCTGCGCCTTGCCGAACGAATAGGCGAACAGCACGCTGGCCTTGCCCACGGCCGCGTTCGCCCGCCACCAGTCGTTGATGCCGGCGAAAATGTGCGCCTGGGGCTCCCACTGGTAGATGGGCAGGCCGAAGGTCGATTCGGTGATGAAAGTGTGGCAGCGCACCGGCTCGAACGGAGCGCAGGTGCCGTCGGGCTCGACTTTGTAGTCGCCGGATGCGACCCAGACTTCGCCACCGTATTCGAGCCTGACCTGCGCCGAACCCAGCACGTGGCCGGCCGGGTGCAGGCTCAGTTTCACCCCGTGGTGGCTGATGGATTCGCCGTATTCGAGGGTCTGCAGGTTGATGTCCCGGCCCAGCCGCGAGCGCAGGATGCCTTCGCCGGGAGCGGCAGCGAGATAGTGCTGGTTGCCGGTGCGGGCATGGTCGCCATGGCCGTGGGTGATGACTGAACGCTCGACCGGACGCCACGGGTCGATATAGAAATCTCCGGGCGGGCAGTACAGGCCTTCGGGGCGGGCGATGACAAGGTCCATGGGCTTGGCCGGGGTGGAGGGCTTGTCAGGTAGAGCAGCGGGGCAGCGGGGAAGTTCGGTTTTTTTGGGTTGCCGCTTCAACCCGGGGCGTCTTGAGGTTTGCGCTTCGCTTCTGCCCGGAGAGCGTGGTAGTTGGCTTGCCGACGAGGGGGTGCGCAGCGCCAGCAAAGCCATTCAACCCGTGCGTGTCAGTCATGCCATGTACATCGGTTTTACTGCCGGCGCCCGGCAGATCGTAGGCAAGCCAACTCCCACGCCCTCCGGGCAGAAACCGGAGGGTGTTGTGAGGGGTTCCGTTGTTATTTCCCAGGTGTCAGCGTCAGCCGCTGCTTGCCGTACACCTTGTCGAAGTTCTCCGGCTGCATCGGCACCGACATGTACAGCCCCTTGACCCACGGGTCGATCCCGTCGGCGTAGTGCGGGCTGGCAGGGTTGCCGGACTGGCCTGCAGCGTTCTGCGCCATCATCGGCTCTTGCTGGGCGAAGTCGACGATCATGCGCATCGCCGGGATCACCGCTGCATCGAAGTCCTGACCCCAGTGGAAGCCCGAGGCGTTGAGCGTCGTGTGGTCGCCGCCGGCCGCCATCGGCCCCTTGATCGTGCCCGCCTTGCTGCCGCCAAGGGCCGCAGTGATCTGCGCGCTTTGCGAGGTCCATTTGTACTGGTGCAACTTGCCCCACTGCCAGGCCTTGTGATCGGCGCCCAACTGGCTTTCGCCAACGGTGATGGCCGCCGCCAGGCTGCGGGCGAGGATCGCGGGTTTGTCCTCTTTCTGTGGGGTTTTGACGTCATCCCAGTAAGGGCTGTCCTCGCGCCCCAGCAGGTGATCGGCCTGTGGCGAGTAGGAAAGGTCTGCGCTCTGCACCAGCGCTTTCCAGGCCGGGCTGCTTTCCGGGCCCAGTTCATCGAGGAAAATCTGCCGCGCGCTTTCCTGCAGGAACAGCTCGTAGATCGCCGCGTCAGCCGAGACGGGCGACAGGCGACCGTCGAACGCCATCAGGCGGCTCAGTGCTTCGCGAGCCTTGTCGCGGTCGGCCGCTGGAAGTGCGTCGATGGCCTGTTTCAACGGCGTGGCCATACCCGGCGCTTCGAACATCTTCTTCAGCTTGGCGGCGAAGGTGGTGGTCTGGTCGTACTGCATGCCGATGGTGCTGCGGGTGTCCTGCTTGCTGCTGCCAGCCAACTGCGCGATGCGTTCGGCGCGCTCGGGGTAATCCCAGGAGTTGGACAGTTGCATGCCATAGCCCTTGGGCATGGTGCGTTGGTTGGCCGTGGCGATCCAGCCTTGCTGCGGATCCTGATCGTAAGGGTGCAGCATGGCGTCGGCGTAACCGTCCCAGTCGAAACGGCTTTCCCAGCCCGGCGATGGAATCAGGCCCAGGCCTTCGCGACGATTCGGGTAGCGGCCAGTGACCTGCCAGCCGGTGTTGGACGCATCGGCGAACACCATGTTCAGGGTAATGGCACGGATTTCCCGGGTGGTGTCGAAGGCGCGCTCGACGTTTTGCGCGCGGGTCAGGTCGAACAGTGCATCCAGGGATTTGTCGTCCTTGGCGTCCGGTGTCTGCAGGGCAATACCCAGGCCGTTGGCCAGTTGCGCCGAAGCGCCGTTGAGCAGGCCGCCATGACGCGTTGCGTAGGCCGCCTCACGAACGGGCCGGTCACCGCGTACGAAATAGGTTTCCTCGTGGGCGCCAGCAGGCACCCATTTGCCGTCGGCCATGACCATCAGGCGGTTGCCTTCGCGCTTGAGTTTCTCCAGGAACAGGTCCTGGTTGTCACCCATGGCCGGGCCCATGCCCCACGCCAGCTTGCCGTTGAAGCCTGACAGCACCAGCGGGAAACCGGCGACAGTGGCGCCCGCGGCCTGGTATTTGGGCGCGCGAATCTGCACGAAATTCCACATCGATGGCAGCGTGGCCGGCAACTGACTGTCGGTGGCCAGCAGGCTCTTGCCAGCGCGGGCGCGTTGTGGGGCGATCACCCAGTTGTTGGACGCCGAAACCCCCAGCAGGTTGAGGTCGGACAGCTGCAAGGCGGCCTTGTCCAGGTCGCTCAAGCCCGGCAACTGGGTGCCCAGGTTCAGGCCCTTGAGTTTGTCGGCTTCGGCGAACGGCAAGTCTTCGTCAGGGTAGGTCGGCAGCAGCCACGCCAGCTTCTCGGGCCCGACCTTCTGCGCCAGCACCAGCGAGGAAATCTCTTCCTGCAGGTTCACCGACAGGCTGAAGTTGAGCAGCGCAAAGATCAGCGCCGAATCTTCAGGCTTCCAGTATTCAGGTTTGTAACCGGCATCGGCCAGATCCGATGGCAGCTTGTCGCGGTAGCGGAACAGGTAGGCGTTGACGCCCCGCGCATAGACTTCGAAGAAGCGCTTCAGACGAGGCGAGGAGGCGTTGTACAGATCGCCTGCGGTCTGCTTGAGGTTGGCAGCGCGCAGCATGCGGTCCAGATCCAGCGCGCCGGGCCCTGCGATTTCCGACAGACGGCCCTGCGCCAACAGGCGCATCTGCACCATTTGCGAGATGCGGTCGCTGGCGTGGACGTAACCCAGGGTGAACAACGCATCATGGAAGGTGCTGCTCTCAATCAGCGGCATGCCCAGGTTGTTGCGGCGCACCGAGACGTTCTGCGCCAGGCCCTTGATCGCATAGACGCCGCTCACGGGCGGCAGGTTGTCACGGTCTTCGCCGCCCAGCTGGCAGCCGGCGAGGCTTAACAGCCCCATCATGGCGGCGGCCGTGCCGAGTCGAGATTTCAGAGGAAAGCGGGCTGGCGAGGCCATGATGTAGCTCCTGCGGAGGGATGCGTTTGGAAACGCGCTACGTTAGTGAGCAGGCAGGCGCCGTGCAAGCGGGAGGCGGGGGTTTATTTCAGGATTTTTCGAGCAACGGGAGCATCCGCAAACCTGTGGGAGCGAATTCATTCGCGAGACGAGGGTACAGCCGATAAAAATCTGTCGCCTGCACCGGCCTCTCGCGAATGAATTCGCTCCCACGGGGAATCATGCGGTCTGCGCGATCGCTGTCACGCGCCGTGGCACTTCTTGAATTTCTTCTCGCTGCCACACGGGCAAGGATCGTTGCGGCCCACGTCCTTGAGCGTGTTGCGTACCGGCTCCTGGGGTTCGTGGTTGCAGTGTGGGCCGTGTACGTGGCCATGGTCATGGTGGTGGTCGTGATGGTCGTGATCGTGGTTGCAGTCAGGACCGTGCACGTGGGCTTGCTGGTTCATGGGGTTACTCCGGAATCAAATCGCCGGGAATTATGTCGCCATTGCGATCAATACGCACGCTGTGTCCGAAGATAAATCCGGTCTTGAGCTTGCCTTCCAGCCGGTAATGAATAGGCTGGTTGGGTTTGCCGAGCATCCGCGTGACGTCCTTGAGGTGTTCCCACAGGTTGGTGCGGATCGGCACCGTGAAATTGCGGTGGCTGTTGCCCTTGACGATGAACCAGTCGCTGTAATCGCCGTCTGCTATCAAGATGTCGTTGAGAATCACCTTGTAGCGCAGGCCGCGCACCCAGATGTTCGCGTCGTTGGGATTGTCGACGCGAAAGCGCAGCTTCATGTCCTGCTTGAGCAGCTTGGCCTTGACCACGTCAACCCGAAGCAGCTTGACGTTGGCGTCCTCGGGGCCGCCGGTGAACAGCGACGCACAGCCCGACGACGCCAGCATCATCAAGATGCAGATGACCCGGATAAGTTTTGCCTGAAATACCATAGATTCACTCCCTGTCGGGTCTTGAGTCTAGCCAGCAGCCGGTTCAGGGCAACTCGCCGTTCCAAAGAGCCTGCGCCATACTCACGCCATGTGTCGAAGGAGTATTGACCCATGAAGTTGTACGAAATTGTTTTTTCCGGCCAATTGGTACCCGGCGCACAACTTGATCGCGTCCAGGCCAACCTGGCCAAGCTGTTCCAGGCCGACGCCCAGCGCATCGCGTTGCTGTTTTCCGGGCGGCGGCTGGTATTGAAGAACAACCTCGATCAGGCAGGCGCTGAAAAGTATCGCTCGACCCTCGAGCGCGCAGGTGCTCAGGTCCAGGTACTGGAAATGCCGGGGCAGGTGACGGCCGAGCCGGAACCGGCGCCGGTTGAAGTGGAGGAGGTCGAGCTGGCACCTCCGCCCGACGAGCCGAGCTGGACGCGCAAATCTTCCGTTGCTGCTCCGCCGGCAAAGGGTGACGCCAAGCGTGGGCCCACGTCGAAGCTCGAGCCGCGGGACGTCTACATGGCGGCCTTTGTCGACGTTGAGGCGCCGGATTTCACCTTGTCGGAACTTGGCAAGAACGTGCAGGACCCCAAGGCCGCACCGGTGGCGCCGCGCCTGGATCTGTCCGGCCTGAGCCTGGCCCCTGCGGGCAGCGACATGGGGCAGGAGAAACAGGAAGAGCACGTGCTGGTGCCGGATGTTTCACATCTGAAATTGGCGTGAAGCCGCGTGCCAACCCGTAGCAGTCCGGCTTGCCGGCGATAGCGATTTTGAGTACGCCGACGCCGGCAAGCGGAGCGCCGCCCGGCCGTGCTGCTACGACAGGGCGCGGTGCTAAAGCCATCAGGCCATGTACGCCGAACAACACTTCTTGAATTTCTGCTCACTGCCACACGGGCACGCATCGTTGCGCCCGGCCTTGAACTGCACGGTGGGGTCGATGAAGTACCAGCGGCCCTGGTTCTGCACGAACGCCGAACGCTCGCGGTGGCTGTGCTCGCCGCCTGCATCGTGCCAGCGGGCGGTAAAGGTGACGAACGCATGCTCGGGCTTGCCGCCCAGCAACTCGGCACTCTCGACTTCAAGCCCCAGCCAGGTGCTCTGCGCACTCCACTGGCTGATCGACTCCCGATCCAGGCTGCCTTTCTGCGCGGGTAGCGTGGTGTCCAGCAGATAGTCCACCAGGCCCAGCACGTACGCGCTGTAGCGCGAGCGCATCAAAGCTTCGGCACAAGGCGCGGGATTGCCTGCGTGATAGCGACCGCAGCAACCATCCAGAAGATTGCCGCTGCCGCAGGGGCAAATTGCACTGCTCATGTTGCGAGTCTCACCACCAATATTTGCCAAAGTTTTCCGGGTTGGCCCAGAACTTCGCGTTCAGCCAGTCCGGCACCTGTTTGTATTCGCGCAGGTCGTAGGTGAAGAGGGTCAGCACCTGTTCGTCCCGGGCGAAGCGCTCGCTGGCTTGCAGGGCCAGTGAGTAGAAATCGGTTGTCTGCCAGCCGCAGGCGTTCAGATCCGCCAGCACGGCGATGCGGCTGGCGTTGAGGTTGCGGATGCCGCCCAGCAACTCAAGGCCAGCGCGTTTGGGGATGTGTTCCAGGCAGTCGACCACCAGCGCCAGATCAAAGCGTTGCCCGGCCAGGTCCGCCGGCAGCGGACCGGGGGCAGCCTGCGCCAGTTCGGTGTCCGGGTGCGCATCCTTGAAGGCCTGCAGGGCCGGAAAACTCTCGGCGCCGATCAGCAGCAGACGCTTGGGCGCATAACGGTCCAGCAGGGCGGCCAGCGCTTGCTGGGGCGTGCGGGTGGAAAAACTGTCGGTCATCGAAATCCCTCAATTGAGCTCGCAAGGTTAGCTTGCCGAAGGATCGTGGCCTAGTGCTTGAACTTTTTTATCGCCGCCCATGACAAAGGCTACGAAGTAGAGGCAAATGGCTATTTCAATAAAACACCCGGTTTTCCTGCCTCTGGCGGGCTTTGAGAGTGGAAAACTGGCTAGGGGCCGTCTTTACTGCATTTCAGTCGGTTTAAGCCGATACCAAAGGAGAAGAACTGTATGAGCATGATTCGCACAGCGTTACCTCTGATTTTGGTTACCAGTGTGTTGACCGGCTGTGCCGGCTTGCAAAAAACCGACTGGCCTCTGTGCGCCGCCGGTGGCGCGCTCACCGGCGCTGCAATCGGTGCATTCCAGACGGCTTCCGTTGCGGCGGGGCTGGGTGGTGCGGTGGGTGTGATGGCGGGCGCCTATTGCTGGGTTCACGGTGACGGCGATGATGATGGCGACGGCGTTCTGAACAGCGTCGACAAGTGCCCGAACACGCCAAAAGGCACGCCTGTCGATGCGACCGGTTGCCCGATCGTGACGCCAGCGCCTGAGCCAGTAGCCCCTGTGGTGCTGCCGAAGGAAGAAGTCATCACGATCCGTGACGTGCATTTCGAGTTCAACAAGGCGACGCTGACCCCAGGCGACAAGCAACAACTGGATATGGTGGCCACCAAGTTGAAAACCGAGGCAACCAACGTGCAACTGCATGTGAGCGGCCACACAGACAGCGTGGGCAGCGATGCCTATAACCAGAAACTGTCGGATCGCCGTGCGCATTCGGTGACTGATTATCTGGTCGGTGCCGGCGTCTCGCGCAGTGCGTTCGTGTCGGTCGAAGGTGATGGCGAGAGCCGTCCTGTGGCGGATAACAAAACCGCTGAAGGTCGTGCGTTGAACCGTCGTGTGGAGATCAAGATCAATCGTTGATTGATGGCGCTACACAAAAGCCCCGCTTCGGCGGGGTTTTTCATGGGCCGGAATCCGGCGTTCAAACCCATGACATTTTTACCTTCCTCTGGAAAAGTCTCCCCCTTCGCCGTACTGTGCGCGGAGCGTTTTTTGCGCCAGAAAACTAAAAATACCAGGGGCGTGTCATGAAGTTGTTCTGCGGGTTGGGGAAAATCCTGACGTTGGGATTCTGGGTTGTGGTGCTGGCCAATCAGGCCATGAGCCTGCCAGTGCCCTTCGAGTTATTGATCAAGCTGGCAGGCGCGTTGCTGCTTTCGCTTCACGTGCTGGAATTGCTTTTTTTCAATGCCAGCCTGCGGGGGCGTGCGCATCCTTGGTCTGACCGTTTCAAGATTCTGATCTTCGGTATTTTTCACCTGCAATCCTTCGGTCGCCGGCAGGCGGAGGTTCACCATGCGTAATGCGTTGTTGATGACGGCGGGCGTGCTGTCGGCCCTGAGCAGCTCCCTGGTATTGGCCCAGGCCATTTCGGTGGAGCCGCACTCGTTGATGCGCTTGCCGAGCAACACCAGCGTATTGCAACTCGATCGCCTGGAAGTCGCCGACTACGGGACTTTGCTGATTCCCGCCGGGTTGACCGAGGTACAGGTGGGAAAACTGGTGATGGGCCATGAGTCGCGCATTGCGATCGTGCCAAGCGCCGAGCCGTTCAAGCTGCAAGTCAGGCAGGGCGAGCTGGGCAGCGGTGCGCAGATCACCGCCCGTGGCGCGCCGGGCACCTTCGAAAAGGCGCCTTTGCCGGGCCGCAACCTTAACCTGCGGGTTGAGCAATTGAACGCGGACCTGCTGTTCATCGATGCGCGGGGCGGTGCCGGTTCGCCCGGTTATGTGGGCCTGGACGGCGGCAATGGCAAGGATCCGGGCTGCACCTGGGGCTCGGCCAGCCGCGGCTTTGACGGCGATAACGGTGGCAATGGCCGCGATGGCGCACCCGGCGCGCTGGTTCGCTTGGAGCTGCCCCAGACCTTTCCCGATGATCGGGTGAAGGTCAATGTGCAGGGCGGCGCCGGTGGCGTTGGCGGCGAAGGCGGGCGGGGCGGCAAGGGCGGTACGTCCAAGGGTTGCCTGGTGTACCGCGCCGACGGTGCCAAGTCGGGCAAGAACGGCGAGAAAGGTCAGACGGGCTCGGTCGGGCCTGCGGGGGCTGTGACGGTTCGCAAGCTTTAAAGGCATACGATGTTTGTTTGTGGGAGCCGGGCCGTTCGAATTGCCGTTGCCGTTGCCGTTGCCGTTGCTCCGGCTCTTGATGCGCGATAGCCCAGACACCACCGAACGCGACGTAAAGGCGCCAGGCCGAACGCAGGCGGCGCGCAGTGGGTTGAGCGGCAGGAGCCGCGAAAGCCGCGCAGGCCATGGATGGCCCATCGCGGCGGACCCACGGAGCGTTGCCGGAGTGAGGGAACCGAGACGAAGTCGCGGCCCAGCCTGTCGCAAATGGTTTGGCTACTTTGCCGAAACAAAGTAGCGCGCCGTAAGGGCGCAAAGGTGAGTTCGAGTCGACATAGCGAACGGATCTGCCCTTTAGAATACGGACCTATCGATTGACGCTGAGATCGGGGATTGATCCGTTATCGAGTGCACTGAACCTCAGGGTTTCGCCCCCTCGGGCGACCTACTTTCTTTCGGGAAAGTAGGCAAACCATTGGCTCCGGGCTAGGGTCCTCCTTCGTCGGACTTCCCTCGCTCCGGTGCCGTTCCGGGGGCACGCCGTCCCGTCCATATGAGCGCCGTCCATGGCCAGCACGGCTAGCGGCTCCTGCCGCTCATCCCCCTCCACGACACCTGCGCTCGGCCTGGCGCCCCAATGTCGCGTTCGGCGGCGCCTGCACCATCTCGCATGAAGATCAAAGGCAAAATCTAAAGCCCAACATTTTCCCGTAGCAGCGCGGCTCGAACTGGCTCAGAAAACCTGAAACCCGGGGCGGGCGGCGGCAATCGCCACCACTGCAATCCCCACCAGCAGGTTGATCCCCACCAGCCGCCGGATCCCGCCCAGCGCCGCAGCACCCTCGGCCCATTGTTCTGCCGCCACGGCCTTCTGCAATTGGGGCAGGTTCAGGGTCGAGATGCGCAAAAACAGCGCCACCATCACCACGTACAGCCCGATCATCACCTGCACATAACGCGGTGCGGTCTGAAAACCGCTGAAATTGATGTTGATCATGCCGATCCCCGTCACCGGCAGCATGATCACCGCGCACCACACCCAGACGAAAAACCGCGGAAACACCTGCACCCAGAGCTTCAGCCGCATCGGGCCTTCAAGGGCTGCGATGACCGCCGGTCGCAGAATCATCCAGGCAAAGAACATCCCTCCTACCCACAAGACCGCAGATAACACATGCAAGGTGTAGACAAAGGCTACAGGTGACATCGAGAACTCCGATCTGCACAGAAAGAATTAGCGCGGTATGATAGCCGCCCCGCTGCGACCACTGATAATTTATCCAGCGTTTTTTCATTTGCAACCCTGTGATGCCGAGCCAGCTACCCAGCCCATGATCAGTACCGAACTCAAGTCCCAGATTCAGGGCGCCTATTCACGTTTCCTCGAAGCCAAGAGCCTCAAGCCTCGCTACGGCCAGCGTTTGATGATCGCCGAGGTGGCCAAGGTGCTGGGTGACATCGACACCGACGAGGAAGGCCGGCGCTCGGGGGATCCTGCGGTGGTCGCGGTCGAGGCGGGTACCGGTACGGGCAAGACGGTGGCGTACGCCATTGCGTCCATTCCTACCGCCAAGGCCGCCGGCAAGCGGCTGGTGATCGCGACGGCAACTGTGGCCCTGCAAGAGCAGATCGTGCACAAGGACCTGCCGGACTTGATGCGCAACAGCGGCCTGAACTTCTCGTTCGCCCTGGCCAAGGGTCGTGGGCGCTACATGTGCCTGTCCAAGCTCGACATGCTCCTGCAAGAAGGCAACGCGCAAAGTGCCACGGCTCAGTTGTTCGAGGAAGAAGGCTTCAAGATCGAGGTCGATGAGGCCAGCCAGAAGCTGTTCACCACCATGATCGAAAAGCTGGCGGGGAATAAGTGGGACGGCGACCGCGACAGCTGGCCGCAAGAGCTGGCCGACCAGGACTGGGCGCGGCTGACCACCGACCACAGCCAGTGCACCAACAGACATTGTCCGAATTTTCAGCAGTGCGCCTTTTATAAGGCTCGCGAAGGTATGGGAAAAGTCGACGTCATTGTCACCAACCACGACATGGTCCTTGCTGACCTGGCGCTGGGTGGCGGTGCTGTCCTGCCGGATCCGCGGGACACCTTGTACGTGTTCGACGAAGGTCACCACCTGCCTGACAAGGCCATCGGCCATTTCGCCCATTTCAGCCGCCTGCGATCCACCGCCGACTGGCTGGAACAGACGGCCAAGAACCTCACCAAATTGCTGGCGCAACACCCGTTGCCCGGCGACCTGGGCAAGCTGATCGAGCAGGTGCCGGAGCTGGCCCGCGAGATAAAGGCGCAACAGCAATTCATGTTCACCGCCTGCGAGCAACTGGCCGACTTCAAGACCGGCGAAGACATGGAAGGCCGCGAGCGTCCGCGCCATCGTTTCGTGGGTGGCGTGGTGCCCGAGCACATGCGCGAGATGGGCATCGAACTCAAGAAAGGCTTCGCCCGACTCGACGACCTATTTACCCGGTTGACCGAACTGCTCAAGGAAGGCATGGACGGCGAGGTGAACATCGGCATCGCCAGCCATCAGGCCGAGGAATGGTACCCGTTGTTCGGCAGCCTGCTGGCCCGTGCCCACGGCAACTGGGAACTGTGGACCGCGTTCACCGCTGAAGATCCGGAAAACAGCCCGCCCATGGCGCGCTGGCTGACCCTGGCCGAAAGCGGCTCGCTGTTCGACATCGAGGTCAATGCCAGCCCCATCCTGGCCGCCGAAATGCTGCGCCGTAACCTGTGGAACGTGGCCTACGGCGCGTTGGTAACCTCCGCAACGCTGACCGCGCTGGGCAAGTTCGACCGCTTCCGCATGCGGGCCGGGCTGCCCAAGGATGCGGTCACCGCCGTGGTGCCCAGTCCCTTCCATCATTCCGATGCCGGCGTACTGCGGGTTCCGGACCTCAACGCCGACCCGCGCAATGCCGCCGAGCATACGGCGGCGATCATTCGCGAACTGCCGGGGCTGGTGGAAGGCTCCAAGGGCACGCTGGTGCTGTTTTCCTCGCGCAAGCAGATGCAGGAAGTGTTCGACGGCCTGGAGCGGGACTGGCGCAAGCGGGTGTTCATCCAGGGCAACCTGTCCAAGCAGGAGACCCTCAACAAGCACAAGGCGCGGGTCGATGGCGGCGATGAAAGCGTGTTGTTCGGCCTGGCCAGTTTCGCCGAAGGCGTCGACCTGCCGGGGGCTTACTGTGAACACGTGGTGATCGCCAAGATCCCGTTTGCCGTGCCGGACGATCCGGTGGAAGCCGCGCTGGCCGAGTGGATCGAGGCTCGCGGCGGCAATCCGTTCATGGAAATCGCCGTGCCCGATGCATCGCTCAAGTTGATTCAGGCCTGTGGTCGCCTGCTGCGCACCGAACAGGATCGCGGCATCATCACGCTGCTGGACCGGCGGGTGGTCACCCAGCGCTATGGCAAGGCGATCCTCAATGCGCTGCCGCCGTTCCGTCGTGAAATTTCCTGAAACGTGTCGGGGATGAAACGGGGTTGATCGGGTCTTATCTCGGCCTGCCCAAGCATTGCGGCTAACGTTAGTGCCTGGGTTTCCGAAGATTCTGGAGCCCCGATCCCATGATTCGCCCCACGCTGTCCGCCGTTTTCGCACTGGCCTGCGCTGCACCTGTGTACGCGGCGCCCGATGGTCAGCAGACACTGTTCAACTTTGTACGTCCCGCCGATGTGGTGCAGGTCACCACACAGGACGCTTCGCTGCCCCAGGCCAACGCCGAGCAAACGCCTGAAGGCGATGTGCTGCGCCGGGTGACGTTCAATCCGGCCGCCAATCCAAGCCTGAGCCTGACCCCACAAAGCGGCGTCTGGGACTGGAGCGCCGACAGCGCCATGACCCTGCGTCTGCAAAGCGCGATGGACTGGGCGCTGACGCTGCATGTGCGAATCGAGAGTGCCGACGGCAAGACGCTGGACAGCCGCGTCGATCTGCCGGCCGGCCCTGCGCAAACCCTGGTCGTGCCGCTCAAGGCCAGTTCACCGCTGAGCCAGGGCATGCGCGTCGGACCACCCATGCCGTGGACATACGAAGGCCAGCGCGTGCTGCTGGCCAGCTCCGAGGGCGATCTGGACCTGGCCCAGGTGAAATCGGTGACCCTGTCGATGTCCCGACCTGATGTTGCCCAGAGTGTGCTGATCGAGAAATTCGGTGTGCAGCAGGGCGATGCGGTCATGAAGGCGGCCTACAGCAATCTTTTGGACGGCTATGGCCAATACACCCGTGGCAAATGGCCGGACAAGATCACCAGCGATGACCAGCTCAAATCCCTGGCGGCCAAAGAGCAACAGCAGCTCAAGGGCTGGCTCAAGGACCGCCCGGCCCATGATAAATATGGCGGCCTGCTCAAAGGGCCGACCTTCGAGGCCAAGGGTTTCTTTCGGACTGAAAAACGCAATGAACGCTGGTATCTGGTGACCCCCGAAGGCCATCCGTTCTACTCCCTGGGCGTCAACGCCATCGCCGCGGACGACAGCCAGACCTACGTGGAAGGGCGCGAATCAATGTTCGCCAGCCTGCCCGGCAACGATGACCCGCTGGCGGTGTTCTATGGCACTGGCAATGACCACCGCGAGACGGGGGCGAGCAAAGGGCGGCAGTTCGATGCGGGGCGCTCGTTCGATTTCTATGGTGCCAACCTGCAGCGTACCTACGGCGTGCAACCGGTCAGCCTGGATCTGAAGCGCTGGACTGACCACACGCTGCAACGTCTGCAAGCCTGGGGTTTCAACACCATCGGTAACTGGAGCGAGCCTGCGCTGGAGAATCAGGAGCGCGTGCCCTACACCTTGCCGCTGTCCATCGTCGGCGATTACGTCAGCATCAGCACCGGCCACGACTGGTGGGGCGGCATGCCTGATCCGTTCGATCCGCGTTTTGCCATGGCCACCGAGCGCGCCGTCGCCATTGCTGCCCGGGATCATCGTGACGACCCTTATCTGATCGGCTACTTCGCCGACAACGAACTGGCGTGGGCAGGTCCCGGAAACGATCCGAAGGATCGCTACGCATTGGCCTATGGCACGCTGAAACTGACCACCGACGTTCCGGCGAAACGGGCGTTTCTCAAGCAATTGCGCGACAAGTACCGCAATCAGGAAGGGCTGTCCAAGGCTTGGGGTATCGATCTGCCGGCATGGGAGCTCATGGAAGACCCCGGGTTCGAGCCGCCGCGGCCGAGCCCCGACCATCCGGAAATCGAAAACGACTTCAAGCATTTCCAGCAGGTGTTCGCGCAAACCTATTTCAAGACCATCTCCGATGCCTTGAAGTGGCACGCTCCCAATCATCTGCTGCTGGGCGGACGTTTCGGTGTCAGCACCCCGGAAGTGATTCAGGCCTGCGCCCAGTACTGCGACGTGCTGAGCTTCAACCTGTATGCGCTTAAACCTCAGGATGGCGTGGACTTTGCGCAGCTCAAGGTGCTGGACAAGCCCGTGCTGGTCAGCGAGTTTCATTTCGGCTCGCGGGATCGCGGCCCGTTCTGGGGCGGCGCCGTCGAAGTGGCCCGCGAGGAAGACCGCGGGCCTGCCTACGCCAACTTCCTGAAAGGCGCGCTGGCCGAGCCTTCGATCGTCGGCGTGCACTGGTTCCAGTACCTGGACGAACCGGCCACCGGGCGCATGCTCGATGGCGAAAACGGCCATCTGGGGTTGGTGAGCATTACCGACGTGCCGTACCAGGGGTTTGTAGAAGCGGTGCGCAAGGCCAATGGGCAGGTGGTGGATGTGATCGGCAAAACTCAGTAACACCGCAGTCACTCCTACAGGTTTTGTCGCAAGTCTGACAGCGTGCCGCTGTTCCCAAACCGCTCAATCGCTGGAACAATGCACGCCATTTTTCTGCAGCCTGACCGGAGGGCGACACCGTGCAGATCCAAGGTCATTTCGAGCTTCAATTCGAAGCCGTGCGCGAAGCCTTTGCCGCATTGTTCGACGATCCGCAAGAGCGTGGCGCCGCGCTCTGCGTGCAGATCGGCGGCCAGACGGTGCTCGACCTGTGGGCGGGCTGTGCCGACAAGGACGGCGCTGAGGCCTGGCATACAGACACCATCGCCAACCTGTTTTCCTGCACCAAGACCTTCACCGCAGTCACCGCCCTGCAACTGGTGGGCGAGGGCAAGCTGAACCTGGACGAGCCGGTTGCGCGCCTGTGGCCGGAATTCGCGGTCGCGGGCAAGCAGGCCATCACGCTGCGCCAGTTGCTGTGCCACCAGGCCGGTTTGCCTGCCCTGCGCGACATGCTGCCTGCCGAAGCGCTCTACGATTGGGACGCGATGACCAGCGCCCTTGCAGCCGAGCAGCCCTGGTGGAGGCCGGGTCAGGGGCACGGTTACGCCGCGATTACCTATGGCTGGCTGGTCGGCGAAGTCATCCGCCGTGCCGAAGGGCGCGGGCCGGGCGAGTCCATTGCGGCGCGCATCTGCCGGCCACTGGGTCTGGACTTCCATGTCGGCCTGCCGGACGAGGAGTTCCATCGTGTGGCCCATATCGCCCGCGGCAAGGGCAACGTCGGCGATGAAGCGGCCCAGCGCCTGCTCCAGGCGACGATGCGCGAGCCCACCTCCATGACCGCCCGCGCGTTCACCAACCCGCCGTCGATCATGACCAGCACCAACAAGCCAGAGTGGCGCCGCATGCAACAGCCTGCCGCCAATGGCCACGGCAATGCCCGCAGCCTTGCCGGGTTCTACAGCGGTTTGCTCGATGGCAGCCTGCTGGACGCCGAGCTCATCAACGAACTGACCCGCGAGCACAGCATCGGCCAGGACAAGACCCTGCTGACCCAGACCCGCTTTGGCCTGGGCTGCATGCTCGATCAGCCCGATGTCCCCAACGCCACCTTTGGCCTGGGCGGCAAATCCTTTGGCCATCCGGGCGCCGGTGGGTCGGTGGGCTTCGCCGATCCCGAGCGCGATGTGGCATTTGGCTTCGTTACCAACACCCTTGGCCCCTACGTGCTGATGGATCCGCGCGCACAGCGTCTGGTCCGGGCGCTAGGTGAGTGTTTGCAATAACTGTCGACGATAAGTGCTTGTTCTACCGACTGTCAGGTAAACCGCCCATATGGGAACCGTAGGGCGGTTTCCTTTTCCAACTCGGCGTTTATGCGTGTTATATGGGCGCTGCTTCGTTCATTTTCTGATCAATTTTTTGTGGGTCACCCATGTCTGCCAACAAAAGTCTCGCCTTTGCACTGTGTCTCGCCGTTACCGGTTGCGCGCAAACCCCTCAGGATTCATCGGCCAGCAATGACCATTGGTGGTCATTCGGCTCCGGCAACAGCGCCGACACTGCCAAGGCCGCGCCGGTAAAGCCTGCGGCGAGCCCCGCTGCCGCAGAAGTGGCCAAGACTGAAGCCGAAAGCGGCAGCCACTGGTACTGGCCGTTCGGCTCCGACCACGGCACCACCGAGAAGAAGCCGGAAGTGGCAGCGACCAAGCCGAGCGCTCCTGAAGTGGCCAAGGCCGACACCGGCAGCAAGTGGTGGTGGCCGTTCGGCGGCAGCGAGGCGAAGAAAGACGCAGCACCTGCCTTGCCGAAGATTGATCCGAAGGTCACCCAGGCCTGGCTCGACTTGAACGAGCCAAAGGTGCGCGAGGCGATCAAGGACAGCAAGTTCGTACTCGAACGCCGTGAAGATGTGCTGGTCGTGACCGCGCCGGTGGACAGCACCTTCAACCCGGACCGTCCGGAAATGCTGCTGCCGATCAACCTCGGCCCGATCACCCGCATGGCCAAACTGGTCGAAGGCGATCAGACATCCGCCGTTCTGGTGCTCGGTCACGCTGACGTCGCCAGCGACAGCAACCTCAAGATCAGCCAGCAGCGCGCACAGTCGGTGGCGGCGATCTTCCGTCTGAGCGGCCTGGAACGTAACCGCCTGAACCTGCGCGGCATGGGTGCGGCCATGCCTCGTGTCACGGCGGACACCGCTTCGGCACGTGCGCAGAACCGTCGCGTGGAAGTGATCCTCACGCCGCAGAATTCCATGGTCGCGTTGCTGGCCAAATACAACCTGCCAGCGGTACCGGCGCCGACCATGGTCGCCGTCAAGGAAGCCCAGCCGGCAGTCGCCCCGGCACCGTCCACCAAGGCGGCTCCTGCCAAATCCGCAGCCCCGGCCAAGAAGGCAGCTCCCGCCAAGGCCCCGGCGGCCAAAAAAGCGCCTGCCAAGAAAGCCACTGCTACCAAAGCCAAGCCTGCCGCCAAGCCTGATGCCAAGAAAGCAGCCAGCGGCGCGCAAGCCAGCAGCAACTGAGGGTAATATCGCTATCCTGTTCCCGGATTTCGATAAAGGAAGGCAGTGATGAGCCAGCGTCTGGCTGACATGCGTCGCAACTACGCCCGCGAAGGTTTGACCGAAGCCCAGGCTCCGGAGGAACCTTTCGCGCTGTTCCACCAGTGGTTCGACGAGGCGGTAAAGACCGAGCAAGCGCCGGTCGAAGCCAATGCCATGACCCTGGCGACCGTCGATGCCGACGGTCGTCCTCACTGCCGGGTCCTGCTGCTCAAGGGGCTGGACGCTCAGGGTTTCACCTTCTTCAGCAACTACGACAGCGCCAAGGGGCAGCAGATGGCGGCTCGACCCTTTGCCGCCATGACTTTCTTCTGGCCGACCCTGGAGCGTCAGGTGCGCATCGAGGGGCGGATCTCGAAGGTTTCCCACGAAGAATCCGACGCCTATTTCCAGGTACGCCCTTTGGGCAGCCGCCTGGGCGCCTGGGCTTCGCCGCAAAGCCGGGTGATCGCTGACCGCGAGGAGCTTGAAGGGCTGCTTAAAGCCACCGAGGCACGGTTCAGCGATGGCCAGCCACATTGCCCGGAGCATTGGGGCGGCTACCGTCTGGTGCCGGACCGGATCGAGTTCTGGCAGGGGCGTCCCAGCCGCCTGCATGACCGGCTCAATTTCCGCTTGGTCGACGGTGCATGGGCCCGCGAGCGCCTGGCGCCCTAGGCGGTCCTCGCGTGTGGTCGGCTTAACCGGGATTTCTTTGAATCTATCGTGAAGGCTGTCGTCCATACTCATAGACGCTGGCGGCAATCTGTATAGCGCCTGAATGAACGTAAATAATCGGTACAGGTTGGTGACATCCCGCGGCATCGCGGAGTTTAATCGCCACCTGTTCCTTTGGAGATGAATGTTATGCGTAAGTCTGTTCTGTTGGTCGCTTCGTTCACTGCCATGGCGTTGACGCTGGGCGGCTGTACTTCGAGCCTGACCGGCGACTCGTATTCGCGCGATGAAGCTCGCCAAGTCCAGACCGTACGCCTGGGCACCATCGAGTCCTTGCGCCCTGTGAAAATCGAAGGCACCAAAACCCCGATTGGCGCCGGTGCAGGTGCAATCGTCGGTGGTGTGGGTGGTAGTGCCATCGGTGGTGGCCGCGGCAGTATTGTCACCGCAGTCATTGGTGCGGTAGCCGGTGGCCTGCTCGGTTCGGCTGCCGAGGGCGGCCTGACCCGTGCACAAGGCGTTGAAATCACCGTGCGTGAAGACGACGGGACCATGCGTGCCTACGTCCAGGAAGTTCAGGAAAACGAGATTTTCCGTGTTGGCGAGCGTGTTCGCATCATGACCGTGAACGGCACGAGCCGCGTCAGTCATTAATCTTGCCCCAACAAAAACGCCCCGATCTTCGGGGCGTTTTTGTATCTGCCGACACCTGTCGCGTAGCAGTCCGGCTTGCCGGCGTCGGGGCCCTTGGAATCGCTGACGCCGGCAAGCCGGACTGCTACGGTTCAGTGGGGAGGCAGAGGCAGGACAGGTTTTCGGCTGGAAAGCGCGGTGATTGCGTAGCCAATCAACGCCGCGAGAATCGACCCGGTCAGGATGCCCATCCGGTCCACCCCGGCGAATTCGCTCTGTCCAGGCACGAACGCCAGTGAGCCAACGAACAGGCTCATGGTGAAGCCAATGCCGCACAGGATCGATACGCCCAGTACTTGCCCCCAGTTGGCGCCGGCGGGCAGCGTCGCCACCCCGGTCTTGATCGCCAGCCAGGTGAGGCCAAAAACGCCCAGCATCTTGCCCAGCAAAAGGCCCGCAGCGATGCCCATCGGCACGTGATGCGTGAAGCTGTCCAGGCTCACGCCAGTGAGCGAAACCCCAGCGTTGGCGAAGGCGAACACCGGCAGGATGGCATAGGCGACCCAAGGGTGCAGGGCGTGTTCCAGCGTTTGCAGGGCAGAGGCGGTTTGCCCTGCGCTCTTGAGCGGGATGCAGAACGCCAGGATGACACCGGCCAGGGTGGCATGCACGCCACTCTTGAGCACGCACACCCACAGCACCAGGCCTACCAGCAAATAGGGCGCAAGTTTCGCCACGCCCAGGCGGTTCATCGCGATCAGGGTCAGAATCGAGGCGCCTGCCAATGACAGCGACAGTGTCGACAACTCCCCCGAGTAAAACAGTGCGATGACGATGATCGCGCCCAGGTCGTCGATGATCGCCAGGGTCATCAAAAACAGCTTGAGCGACACCGGAACTCGCTTGCCCAGCAGAGCGAGTACGCCCAGGGCAAAGGCGATGTCGGTGGCCATGGGAATCGCCCAGCCGCTCATGGCCGCAGGGTCGTCCTTGTTCAGGGCCCAGTAGATCAGCGCCGGCACTACCATGCCGCCGATTGCCGCCACGCCAGGCAGGACGATCTGCGAGGGACGCGACAGATGACCCTGAAGCACCTCGCGTTTGACTTCCAGGCCAATGAGCAGGAAGAACAGCGCCATCAGGCCGTCGTTGATCCACAGTAGCAGAGGTTTGGCGATCTTCAGCGCGCCGACCTGCGCCACCACCGGCGTGTCGAGCAGGCCGTTGTAGAGCCAGGACAGAGGCGAATTATTGATAAGCAAGGCAAGTGCGGCTGCGGCGATCAACAACAGACCACCGGCCGCCTCGAGCTGGAAAAAGCGTTTGAAAGTATTGCGTACGGGCAAGGTCACTCTCCATGGACATGCGCAAAGGGAGCGACACCGTACCGCGTGTTCTTATTGCTGAAAACAAAAGTTATATTCGATTTTGTTATTAAAAATTGAATATAAACATGTATACAAAGGATTTGTATGAAGTGTTACAAAGTGCTGCAGGGCTTTTGCGGCGGGGCTTGTAGGATTTTTCACCAAACCCGTAGCAGCACGGCCGGGCGGCGCTCCGCTTGCCGGCGTCGGCGATCTTGAAGACGCCGACGCTGGCAAGCCGGACTGCTACGGTCGGTGGTGGACTCGGTGGGGTGCTACTGCGCAATACCCAACATGCTCTTGGCCAAGGCTTCGGCGATGCGAATCCCGTCGACACCCGCCGACATGATCCCGCCCGCGTAGCCGGCGCCTTCACCGGCCGGGAACAGGCCCTTGACGTTGAGGCTCTGCATATCGGCGCCGCGGGTGATGCGCAGCGGCGAGGAGGTGCGGGTTTCGATGCCGGTCAGCACCGCATCGGCCTGGGAGAAGCCGCGGATCTGCTTGTCGAACGCCGGCAACGCTTCGCGAATCGCCTCGATGGCGAAGGCGGGCAGGGCATCGGCCAGGTCCGTGAGCTTCACGCCGGGCTTGTAGGACGGCTCGACGCTGCCCAGTTCGGTGGACGCCTTGCCCGCGATGAAATCACCTACCAGTTGCGCAGGGGCTTCGTAGTTTTCGCCGCCCATGATGTAGGCGTGGGACTCAAGACGCTCCTGCAACTCGATACCGGCCAGCGGGCTGCCCGGATAGTCTTCGTCCGGGGTGATGCCGACCACAATGCCCGAGTTGGCATTGCGCTCGTTGCGCGAGTACTGGCTCATGCCGTTGGTGACTACGCGGTTCGGCTCGGAGGTGGCCGCTACCACGGTGCCGCCCGGACACATGCAGAAGCTGTACACCGAACGCCCGTTTTTGGCGTGGTGCACCAGTTTGTAGTCGGCGGCGCCGAGTTTCGGGTGCCCGGCGTACTTGCCCAGGCGTGCGCGGTCGATTAGCCCTTGCGGGTGTTCGATGCGGAAACCCACCGAGAACGGCTTGGCTTCCATGTACACGCCACGGCCGTGGAGCATGCGGAAGGTGTCACGGGCGCTGTGGCCCAGGGCCAGGATCACGTGACGCGATTCGATGCGCTCGCCGCTTGCCAGCTCCACGCCTTGCAGCTGGCCGTCTTCGATCAGCACGTCAGTGACGCGCTGTTCAAAGCGTACTTCGCCGCCCAGCGCTTCGATCTGCTGGCGCATGTTTTCCACGACGCCGGTCAGGCGGAACGTACCGATGTGCGGCTTGCTGACGTAGAGGATTTCTTCCGGCGCACCGGCCTTGACGAACTCGTGCAGAACCTTGCGCCCGTGGAATTTCGGGTCCTTGATCTGGCTGTAGAGTTTGCCGTCGGAGAAGGTGCCTGCGCCGCCTTCACCGAACTGGACGTTTGACTCGGGGTTGAGCACGTTCTTGCGCCACAGGCCCCAGGTGTCCTTGGTGCGCTGACGGACTTCCTTGCCGCGTTCGAGGATGATCGGCTTGAAGCCCATCTGCGCCAGCAACAGGCCGGCGAAGATGCCGCACGGACCGAAACCTACGACCAGCGGGCGTTCGGCGAGATCGGCAGGCGCATGGCCAACGACCTTGTAGCTGACGTCCGGTGCGGGTGTCAGATGCTTGTCGTGGCTCAGGCGTTTGAGCAGCGCGGCTTCGTCGCGCACTTCAAGGTCGATGGTGTAGATGAATTGCAATTCGCTGGATTTCTTGCGAGCGTCATAGCTGCGCTTGAAGAGCGTGAAATCCAGCAGCTCGTCGCTGTCGATGCCCAGGCGTTGCAGCAGCGCGGGGCGCAGCTCTTCATCCGCGTGGTCCAGCGGCAGTTTGAGTTCGGTGATTCGTAACATTGAAAGGTCCGGTTTCGGGCCGCAGGATCGGCCCGGCAGCGCTACAAGAACCGGAGATTATAAGCCAGATTGAATGCGCAGCGGTGCTCGGCGGACGCAAGTGTGCCTGTATACCCTTTGGGAGCGAGCTTGCTCGCGAAAGCGGCGGGTCAGTTGCAACAATATCGACTGACAGCACGCCTTCGCGAGCAAGCTCGCTCCCACAGGTGTTGTGTTGGCGGTTAGGGCGCTCGCTACAGTACTCAATCGTTACGCATCGCCCCGAAATATGCGCAGCCACGCTGCACCTGGCCGTTGACCCGCAGTTCGGCGGTCAGGTGCTGTACAGAGCCGGTCACCGGGTCCACGCAACGTTGCGGCGCCACGTACAGCTCCACATGCTGGTCGTTGGCGTCGGTGATCAGGTTGAAGCGGCCTTCAGGCATCTGCTCTTCCATGTACGGCACCGCGAATGCATCCATGCCTTCACGTTCCAGGACCATGCCCTTGCCGCTGGCGTTGAGGTTCCATTTCGGGCCGTTGCCGCTGGCGTGGATGGTCAGGCGCTTGAAGTTGGCGTCTTCGCAGGCATTGCTCGGCCGCTCGACGCGATACAACTGGTACACATCACCCTGGCCGTCACTGCCCTGGGCGCGGCTGGCGACGAAGTTGCCACGGATGTCGGCGAAGGCCTTGCCGTTCTTGTCCACCACCGAAGCGGCTTCCTGCAGGATGCCGGTATTGCCCTTGTCGGTCAGGGCGTAGCGGCGCTGCTCGTTGCAGGGTTCGAAGAACAGCTTGCCGCCGTCACCGCTCAGGGTGCCTTGCATGCGGATCATGCCGGCGGTGGATACCTTGTCGGCAGCCGATTGCGAAGGCAGCAACTGGCAGCCGGCGAACAGAGGCACGAGGGCAAACAACAGGACGGAACGAGCAGCGAACATGGGGCGGTCTCCAGACAAGTGCCGCCACGTTACTCAGGCTGCTCGCTCATCACAAGAGGCGATTAACCGACGCGGAAAGTGTGTCCGGTTTGTAGCCCTTCTACGCTCTTGGCGTAGGCCAGCGCGGCATCTGCTGCCGAAACCGGCTTGAAGCCGCGAAAGAACGGGCCGTAGCTGTCCATGGATTCTTCCAGCACGGTGGGGCTGACACTGTTGACTCGCATGCCGCGCGGCAACTCGATGGCGGCGGCCCGCACGAAACCGTCGATGGCCGAGTTGACCAGCGTTGCCGATGCGCCGCTGGCAATCGGGTCGTGGCTCAGTACGCCGGTGGTGAAGGTGAACGAGGCGCCGTCGTTGGCGAATTCGCGCCCGATCAGCAGCAGGTTGACCTGGCCCATGAGCTTGTCGCGCAGGCCCAGGGCAAAGGACTCCTCGGTCATCTCGGCCAATGGCGCGAAGGTGACATTGCCTGCCGCGCAAACCAGTGCATCGAAAGGACCCGTCCGTTCGAATAGTTTGCGGATCGAGGCACTGTCACTAATATCGACGGTTTCATCACCGCTGTTGCGGCCGATGCGCACGATCTCGTGGCGAGGCGCCAGTTCTTTCTCGATGGCCGAGCCGAGGGTGCCGCTGGCGCCGATCAGTAGAATTTTCACAGTGCTGTCCTTTGGGTGAGTGAGTCAGGTCCACAGTGTGTGCCGTGCTCATCACCGCGATAAAGGGGGCGAACGGCAACCTCGGGTTGTCGAAAAGGAAACAATCATGAGCGAAATGGAGGACCTGGCGGCGTTCGCCCTGCTGGTAGAGGCCAACAGTTTCACCCTGGCCGCCCAATGGCTGGACACCAGCACCAGCCAGCTGTCCAAGCGCATCAGCAAGCTGGAAAAGAGCTACGGGGTGATCCTGCTGCATCGCACCACCCGCAGCCTGACGCTGACCTCGGCCGGGGCGATCCTGCTGCCCGAGGCCCGGGCGCTGCTGGCCCAGCGCGACCGGATTCGTGATGCCGTGGCGTACCTGAGCGAAAGCCTGAGCGGCACGGTGCGCCTGACGGTGCCGGTTTCGCTGGGTGAGACTTTCTTCGAAGGCGTGCTCACGGATTTCGCCAAAAGCTATCCCGACCTTCAGGTCGAGCTGGACCTGAACAACCAGTTCCGGGATTTGCGCCGCGACGGCTTCGACCTCGGGATTCGTTCCAGTGTCGGTATCGACGAGCGACTGGTCGCCAAGCCGCTGCTGTCACTGCAGGAGCTGACCTGTGCCAGTCCCTCTTATCTGGAACAACACGGCCAGCCACAGACGCCGGACGCGCTGCGGGTGCATCGCTGCCTGCTCAACAGCCATTACGCGGGCAGGGAAACCTGGGCGTATCACCAGAATTACGAATTGACGCGGATCAACGTGCGGGGGACCTTTGCCAGCAACCACTATGGCTTGCTGAAGAAGGCGGCGTTACTCGGGGCGGGGATTGCGCGGCTGCCGTCGTACATGGTGCATGACGAGCTCAATGACGGCCGGTTGAAATGGTTGTTGCGCGAGTATCAGACGCCGGTGTCGTCGTTGTTCATGGTGCATCCGTTCGAAGGGCAGTTGCCGAGACGGATTCAGGTGATGGCGGATTACCTGACCGACTGGTTCGAACGCCGGACGGCAGAATCGCTGTAGGAGGGAACACCGCATAAACCCGTGGGAGCCGGCTTGCTGGCGAAAGCGGTGTGTCAGTCAAGAAGAATGAGACTGACCTGACGCTTTCGCCTGCAAGCCGGCTCCCACATGGATCGGCGCTGAATGAGGGGGTAACGCTTAACCCCCCAGGTACGCATCCCGCACTTTCGGATCGACCAGCAACTCCTCGCCCGAGCCCTGCATCACCACCCGGCCGTTCTCCAGAACGTAGGCGCGGTCGGCGATCTTCAGGGCCTGGTTGGCGTTCTGCTCGACCAGGAATACGGTCACCCCGTCGCGACGCAGTTGTTCGACGATCTCGAAAATCTGCTGAATGATGATTGGCGCCAGACCCAGCGAGGGCTCGTCGAGCAGCAACATTTTCGGCTTACTCATCAACGCACGGCCGATGGCGAGCATTTGCTGTTCGCCGCCGGACATGGTCCCGCCGCGCTGGTTGAAGCGTTCCTTCAGGCGCGGGAACAGGGCCAGCACCTTGTCCATCTGCTCCTGATAATCGCCCTTGTCGGTGAAGAACCCGCCCATGGCCAGGTTCTCCTCGACGGTAAGGCGGGCGAACACGCGACGGCCTTCGGGCACCACCGCGATGCTCTTGCGCATGATGACCGACGATTCCAGGCCCACCAGTTCCTCGCCCATGTAGCGGATGCTGCCGCTGTGGGCGCGGGGCGATCCGCAGAGGGTCATCAGCAGGGTGGACTTGCCCGCACCGTTGGCGCCGATCAGGGTGACGATCTCACCCTGTTGCACATCGATGCTGACGTTGTGCAGCGCCTGGATCTTGCCGTAGAAGGTGGAAACGTTGTCGAACTGCAGCATTTACGCTTCCCCCAGGTAGGCTTTGATCACATCAGGATTGTCACGGATCTGCTCGGGCGTGCCGTCGGCCAGGGGGGTGCCCTGGTTGATGACGACGATGTGGTCGGAAATGCTCATGACCAGCTTCATGTCGTGCTCGATCAGCAGCACGGTCACGTTGTGGTCGTTGCGCAGCAAACCGATCAGCGCCTTGAGGTCCTCGGTTTCCTTGGGGTTCAGGCCGGCTGCCGGCTCGTCGAGCATCAGGATGCGCGGTCGGGTCATCATGCAGCGGGCGATTTCCAGACGGCGCTGCTGACCATAGGCCAGGGTGCCGGCCGGGCGGTTGGCAAATTCCTTCAGGTTGACCGCTTCGAGCCAATGCTCGGCGTATTCCATGGCCTCGCGCTCGCTCTTGCGGTACGACGGGGTCTTGAACAGGCCGGACAGGAAGTTGGTGTTCAGGTGGCGATGCTGGGCGACCAGCAGGTTCTCCACCGCGGTCATTTCCTTGAACAGGCGCACGTTCTGGAAAGTCCGCACCACGCCCTTGCGCGCGATCTCGTGACCGGCCAGGCCCTGGATCGGCTCGCCGTCGAGCAGGATGGTGCCCGCCGTCGGTTTATAGAAGCCGGTGAGGCAGTTGAACACGGTGGTCTTGCCGGCGCCGTTGGGGCCGATCATCGACACGACCTGTTTCTCGTTCACGGTCAGGCCCACGCCGTTGACCGCCAACAGGCCGCCAAAGCGCATGCTCAAGCCCGAAGCTTGCAGAAGTGGACGGCTCATCAGCGTTCCCCTTTGAGTTTCATGACGGGACGCTGCATTGGCAGGAAGCCCTGAGGACGCCAGATCATCATCAGCACCATCAAGGCGCCGAAGCCCAACATCCGGTATTCGCTGAATTCACGCAGCAATTCAGGCAACAGGATCATCACCACCGCCGCCAGGATCACGCCCAGCTGGGAACCCATGCCGCCCAGTACCACGATGGCGAGAATGATCGCCGATTCCAGGAAGGTGAAGGATTCAGGGGTAATCAGGCCCTGGCGCGCCGCGAAGAAGCTCCCGGCGAAACCTGCGAACGCAGCACCCAGGGTAAACGCCGAGAGCTTGATGATCGTCGGGTTCAGGCCCAGCGCGCGGCAGGCGATCTCGTCTTCACGCAGCGCTTCCCATGCACGGCCGATCGGCATCCGCAGCAGGCGGTTGATGACGAACAGCGCGGCCAGTGCCAGCAGCAGGGCGACCAGGTAGAGGAAGATCACCTTGTTGACGGAGTTGTATTCCAGGCCGAAATACTCGTGGAAGGTCTGCATGCCTTCAGCCGCCTTGCGCTCGAAGGTCAAGCCGAACAGCGTCGGCTTTTCGATGTTGCTGATGCCGTTCGGGCCGCCGGTGAGGTCGGTCAGGTTACGCAGGAACAGACGGATGATTTCCCCGAAGCCCAGGGTCACGATGGCCAGGTAGTCACCGCGCAGGCGCAGCACCGGGAAGCCCAGCAGGAAACCGAACGTGGCCGAAGCCAGGCCGGCCAGTGGCAGGCAGATCCAGAAACCGAAGCCGTAGTAGTGCTGCAATAGGGCATAGGTGTAGGCGCCGACGGCGTAGAAGCCGACGTAACCCAGGTCCAGCAGGCCGGCCAGGCCGACCACGATGTTCAGGCCCAGGCCGAGCATCACGTAGATCAGGATCAGGGTCGCGATGTCCACCGCGCCGCGCGAGCCGAAGAACGGCCATACCAGCGCCACGATGATGATCGCACCGAGGAACCAGCGCTGGGTCGACGGCAGGGTCATGAAGTTGCTGGCGCGCGAGGACACCAGTTGCTTCTGCGGGCGCGAACGCCACATGGCGCTGATCTGCTCGTTGTAGAGCACGCGCAGGAACATCAGCAGCGCTGCGCCGAAAATCACCAGCACGGTGTTGGTGGAAGCGCCGACCACCGCCAGGTTGACCCCGACGATGTCCAGTTTGAGCCCGAGGATCGGGTAGGCGACAAGCAGCACCAATACAGCGCTGAACAGGGCCGATTTGAGATTCCTGGTCATACTTTTTCAACCTCCGGACGGCCGAGCAGGCCGGTTGGCCGGAACAACAACACCAAGACAAGAAGACCGAACGCCACCACATCCTTGTACTGGTCGCCGAAGATATCGGCGCCAAACGCTTCAGCCACACCCAGCACCAGACCGCCGAGCATCGCGCCCGGGATACTGCCGATACCGCCCAGAACCGCTGCGGTGAAGGCCTTGATGCCGACCAGGAAACCGGCGTTGGGGTTGATCACGCCGTACTGCATGCTCAGCAGGACCGCAGCCACGGCCGCCAGCGCAGCACCGATGACGAAGGTCAGGGCGATGATGTTGTTGGTGTTGATACCCAGCAGGTTGGCCATCTTGATGTCTTCGGCGCAGGCGCGGCAGGCGCGGCCCAGGCGGGAGCGGGAGATGAACCAGGTCAGGCCGAGCATGGCGACCACGGTGACGATGAAGATCAGGATCTGCATGTACGAGATCACGACTTCATGGGTGCTGGCACTGCCGAACACGAAGTTGCCGGGAATCAGGTTGGGAATCGATTTGTCCTTGGAATCCTGCGACAACAACACCGTGTTCTGCAGGAATATGGACATGCCGATCGCCGAAATCAGAGGGATCAGGCGGTTGCTGCCGCGCAACGGACGGTAGGCGACCCGTTCGATGGCGTAGCCGTAGGCGCTGGTCACCACGATACTGGCGACGAACGCGGCCGTAATCAGCAGGGGCAGGCTGTCCAGGCCCAGCATGGTCAGGCCGGCCAGGGCGATGAACGCCACGTACGAACCGATCATGTACACCTCGCCGTGGGCGAAGTTGATCATGCCGATGATGCCGTAGACCATGGTATAGCCGATGGCGATCAAGGCGTATGTGCTGCCAATGGTCATGCCATTAACCAGTTGTTGGAAAAAATGATAGATGTCTATCTCGGGCATTTGCCGCGCTCCTAAAAACCTTCTCGGTGTTTCACTGGTGAAGTCTTTTTCCCGCTCGCGCGTCGTGATCTACGTCCGCGTTTGGCACGAGCCCAGTGATTCACTGGTGCGGTTTCAAGATGTTCAGGGCATCGGGATTCTTGTGAAACCCCGCGTGCCAGCTAAAACAAAGCCCACTGCGGTTGCAGTGGGCTTCGGGTAAGCATGAAGGCTGCGATTACTTCACAGGGGCTTCAGTCTTGGTGCCATCTTTGTGCCAGGTGTAGACGACGAACTTGAAGTCTTTCAGGTCACCCTTGGCGTCAAATGTCAGATCGCCGGTAGGGGTCTTGAAGGTGCCTTTGTGGATGGCTTCAGCCACTTTGGCGGTGTCTTCGGACTTGGCGGTCTTGATGCCTTCGGCGATCACTTCGACAGCGGCGTAGGCCGGGAACACGAAAGGACCGCTCGGGTCTTCTTTCTTGGCCTTGAACGCGTCAACCAGCGCCTTGTTGGAAGGGTCCTGGTCGAAGGATTTCGGCAGGGTTACCAGCAGGCCTTCGGATGCGTCCTGGGCGATCTGCGAGATCGAAGCGTTACCCACGCCTTCAGGACCCATGAAGCCGGCCTTCAGGCCTTTTTCCTGTGCCTGGCGCAGGATCAGTCCCAGCTCAGGGTGGTAGCCGCCGTAGTAGACGAAGTCGACGTTGGCTTGCTTCATCTTGGCGATCAGCGAGGAGAAGTCCTTGTCGCCGGCGTTGATGCCTTCGAACAGGGCGACTTTCACGCCGTCTTTTTCCAGGGTCTGTTTAACGGCAGTGGCGATGCCTTCACCGTATTGCTGTTTGTCGTGGATGACCGCAACGATTTTCGGCTTGACCTGTTTGGCGATGTATTCGCCAGCAGCCGGGCCCTGGGCGCTGTCCAGGCCGATGGTGCGGAACACCAGCTTGTAGCCACGGGCAGTGATGTCCGGGCTGGTGGCAGCCGGGGTGATCATGATCACGCCTTCGTCTTCGTAGATGTCGGACGCAGGCTGGGTGGAGCTGGAGCACAGGTGGCCGACCACGAACTTGACGCCGTCGTTGACCACTTTGTTGGCCACGGCAACGGCTTGTTTTGGATCACAGGCGTCGTCGTACTCGACGGCTTCGAGTTTCTTGCCATCCACACCGCCTTTGGCGTTGATCTGCTCGATGGCCATCTTGGCACCGCTGAACTGCATGTCGCCGTATTGGGCTACAGCACCGGTTTTAGGGCCGGCGATGCCGATCTTGATGGTGTCGGCTGCGAACGAGTGACTGGCAACCCCCGCCAGAACCAGTGCGGCAAACAACTTGGAAATCTGATTAATACCCTTAGTCATGATGCTCCACTCTTGCGTTTGTAGTTTTTATAATCCTGACGGCCAGAAGCTGCAGGACCGGATTGATTTATCCAGGCCTTACCCCAGGCAACTGTACCGGAACAGTTTAGAGCGCCGGTTGAGCGCTTGAAAAGCTGGCTGCGGGGGGCAAAACCTGTTGATGTCGCTTAATCGAAAGAAAGATACACAATCAAGCCGGTGGATTACCCAACCGGGTCTCTCAATCTATCGGCTTGAGCGAAGTTCTCTGCAATCAATCACTTGAATCCGGGTTTTAGCGCAGGAGAGGCGGCGGTATCATTTGCGCCGAATTTCCAAACGGTGAAACCCATGACGCAAGAACCTAGCACCCTCTATGCCAAGCTGCTTGGCGAAACGGCCTCAATCACCTGGAAAGAATTGCAACCGTTCTTTGCCAAGGGTGCCCTGTTGTGGGTCGAGGCATCACAGGATCTGATCGCCGTGGCCGAAGCTTTTGCCGAAAACGCTGAGGCCAAAGTGGCTGCGTGGCTCGCGTCGGGGGAGGTCGGGAAGGTCTCTGAATCAACGGCTCTGGACCTGCTCGAACGCGATCCGCCGCTGTGGGCCGTGGTGGTGGCGCCCTGGGTGTTGATCCAGGAAAGGGCGCCGCAGGCTTGACTGCACTGATTTGGTGCTTTGTATGATGGCAAAGTGGGTAGGTCGGTAACCTTGGGGTGTGGTGGGTAGCAGCTTTTGTTGACATGGAGCCGCCACATTGAGGCCCCTTGGGCGCATTCGCGGGCTAGCCCGCTCCCACATTTGTTGCAATGTGCCGCATTCTGATGGACCGAGCGCGCAGCCTTTCAGGCAGAACGCCACAGCCGAGTCGGGCGTCAAGGTTGGCAACTCGATCTGTCAGGACATGGCACGTTGCAAAAGATGTGGGAGCGGGCTTGCCCGCGAATGCGCCCGAAGGGCATCAATGTAGCGATCTCAAGCCAAATACCCCGTCTTCCCCGTATGCTGATTCAACGAAATCACCCGCGTCTTGCCAATCCGGTGACGATAAATCTCGCGCAAATACTTCACCGCCTTCTTCACGCTCTCCCGTGAAATCCGGATGTCGTTGATCGAGATGAACCGCGATTTGTCGTCGATCAGCTCGCGGTATTTTTTCTCGTACATCGGCTTGATCGCATACCAGTTGGTGTCGAGGATCTTCGCCGGGTTCTCGTATTCGTTGAGCAGGTCATCGATGCGATCTTCGTCGAATTCATCGCTCATGATGAAATCCAGGATCGAGTTGTCCAGCGTGTCGTCGAAGCGATAAGGCTGTTTGGCGAAACAGCGTTTGATGAAGGCGACGATCAGGGTCAGGAAGTCGTCCGACAGGCACGGGCTCTTGGCGATCAGGGTGGTCAGCGACAGGTTGGCCGAGGCGCCGATCACCAGCGCATAACGCTTGAGCGTGGTATTGGGGAACAGGCTGTTGAGGTGGGTCTTGAGCCGGTTCAGGTCCATGTAGGACAGCTTGTAGTCCTTGGGCAGCGAGACAATCGACACCACCGACGAGCAATTCTTGAAAAAATGCAGGTCGTGCAGCGCTGCGGCGTCGTAACCGGATGTCTTGTACTGCTCCAGCGCCGCGCGATAACGGCGGGATTCGATGGGCAGCAGGCTGATGCCTTCGATGGCCTGGGTCATCTTGTTGAAATGCGGCAGGTCGATTGAGCGGAAGAACAGGTCGTCGATGTCCAGGCGTGGTTGTTCTTTTTCGAACAGCTTGAGCTTGTCCGAGCCCGGCAATGGGGTTTCCGGCACCACGGATTCGGCGTAGGCAATCGCCACCGGGCCTGCCAGGCTCATGAACAGGTCGTTGGCGTCCAGGCGAATCGTCTCGCCGATGTCGATGCCCGCCCTGCGGAAATAGTTCTGGTCGTAGTCGGTGGTGACCGCCTGGGCGGTCAGAATGTTGAATATCTGTTGCGAGATGTACTGGTTGGCGTGCCGTTCCATGGCGTTGACGTCGATGTTCTCGATGGTCCCGTCATCGCTTTCTTCGGCGTAGCGCATGATGTCGTTGGAGATCAGCATCATCGCGTTCCATGGCCGGATGCGGCCCATGACGCTGGCTTCGCTGCTGTCTTCGTTCTCGAAGTTGTACGAGAAATCCCATTCCTCTGCCAGATACTTGCACAGCAGCCGTCCGGCGTTGATGTGCAGGGCTTCGGACATTTCGCTGCGATGGTCGGAAATGTTCGGCAGCACACAGATGCCGCTGGTGAAGATCGGCTCGAACACAAAGGAGCGCCCACGCTTGCTGTCGTTTTCGCTGGCGGGTTTGGTGTCGAACGTCTTGTTCATGTACGAGAACTGCTGGGCCAGGCCGAATTCCGAGGCCATGCCCGAACCTGTACCGCCGCCTGCACTGAAGATGTAGAAGTACAGGCGCGACTGGTTGGCCTTGATGCCGCAGGAGTCGATCAGATAGGAGTGGATCAGCTTCCAGTCGGCGCTGGAGAAGTGTTCGGTGTCCTTGTTGAGGATGATCTTGGCCAGGTACTGGCCCAGGATCGGCGCGTTACCGGCGCCACCGGCATGAACCTCCGACAGGTCCATGATCTTCATCTTGCTGTAGTCCTTGATGAAGCCGCTTTTTTCGCCCTTGCGCGAGAAACGGATGCGCCCGGCGATGTCCTTGTCCAGGTCCCCCAGCATCACCAGCGGCTCGACCAGAAACACCGGCTTACTGGATTTGTTCTGTACCAGACGCAGGTTGTTGCGAATCCAGCGAGCGGGGCTGTAGCCCTTGTCGTCACGCAGGCGGTCATCGTTGTTCAGCTGGTTCAGATAGAAGGTACGGGCGTTGTAGACAAGCTCGGCAACGTCCAGCGCAATGTTCGAGCCGCAGCGGCCCAAGCCGATCAGGCAGACCGACGGGAACTGCTGATCGCTGCGGTTCTGCGCTTCCTCGAAGTGGAGCGACGGCGGGAAAACCATGTCGCGCAGCCCGTCGAGGTTGTCGAGAATGCGGTCGGTATCGGTTTCGGTGAAGTAAAGGTACGACTGGGCAGGCACGGGTTGCGGGCGGTAATCGCCATGGGGCGCCACGCTGTGCTGATCGAGTACGGTTTGCAGAAGTTCGGATACAGCGCCGGCTGCCTCGGTTTTATTGGTCATTGCCTGCCATGCCTGAAGGATGGCGCACAGGTATCAACGCGCCATCACACAAAAGAAAGCCCGACTTTACAGTGGGTCATCGATGGCGAGCGATAGGGCCCAACCCTAGCGCCGCCTAAGGGAATCCCTCTGTGATCGGCGACGAACGGTCAGGCTTTAGCAGGCGATGGCTCTGAATCGTGAACCAGTGCCGAATAATGAGACTCGGTCAGGCAATGGCGGTTGAGTTGCTGCACCAAAGGACGCAGGTCACCCAGTGGCAGCGGTTTGCTGAACAGGTAGCCCTGCACGTAGTCGCAGCCGTATGCGCTGAGAAACTCGAGTTGCGCCGGGGTTTCCACGCCTTCGGTGACCACTTTCAGATGCAGGGTGTGGGCCATGAGGATGATCGCCTGGACGATTTCCATGTCCTGTGGCGATTTGGGAATGTCGATAATGAACGAGCGGTCGATCTTGACCGTGTCCAGCGGCAAGCGCTTGAGGTAGGCAAGCGACGAGTAGCCGGTGCCGAAATCGTCGATGGACAGCCCGACCCCCAGCGCGCGAATCTCCTTGAGCAATACGATGGTGTTGCTGATATTGCCCATCAAAGCGTTTTCGGTCACTTCCAGTTCCAGCCGATGGGGTGCGACACCGGCGTGCTTGAGCGCGCTGTCGACTTCCCCGGGAAGTTCTTCCCGGGCCAGGTTCAACGCCGAGCAGTTCACCGCGATCACCAGTTTTTCGAATCCCGGATCGGTCAGTTCGCCCAGATCGCGACACGCCCGGCGCAAGACCCAGTTATCCAGCTCTGCGATCAGCCCGTTGTTCTCCGCGATGCTGATGAAGCGGTCCGGTGTCAGCAGGCCATGGGTCGGGTGCTTCCAGCGCACCAGCGCTTCGAGCTTTGCAACGTGGCCCGTGCGCAAGTCGACGATGGGCTGGTAATAGACTTGCAGGCCGCTTTCCTCACGCAGCGCGGCGCGCAATTCTTCTTCAAGGTGCAGTTCGAGGCTGGCCTTGGTCATGAGATTGGAACTGAAAAAATGTGCGCTGTTGCGACCATTCCCCTTGGACTGATACAGCGCAAGGTCGGCGTGCTTGAGCAGCTCTTCGCAGGTTTGGCCATCGTCGGGAAAAACGCTGATGCCGATACTGGTAGTCATGACCATGCGCCGGCCTGACAGGGCAATCGGGTCTTTCATCTTCTGCATCACGCGCTGAGCGAGGTACAAGGCTTCGTTATTGTTCTGGTGCAGCGCCATCAGAATGCAAAACTCATCGCCACCAAAGCGCGCCACTACGTCGCTGGCGCGGGTCGCGTTGCGGATGCGCTCGGCGATGACCTTGAGCAGTTCGTCCCCGGCATCATGTCCCAGGCTGTCATTGATGCGCTTGAAATGATCGATGTCCAGGAACATCACCGCCAGTTTGCCGCAGGCCTTTGTTTGCTCCCTCAGGCGCTCGGCGAAGCTCTGGTTGAAGCCGCGACGGTTGATGAGGTTGGTCAGCGCATCGAAGTGCGCCACTTGTTGCAATGACACGCGCGCCTGATCGAGCTGGCTAAGCAAGGCGTTGACCCGGCGCAGGTCGCGCTCCTTGGCTTGCAGCTTCTTGTCGGCCAGCGCCGCGCTGACGCTGCCGACGATAATCAGCAGCACGATCAGAGTGATGGTCAATGCCAGTTGCAGGCTGTTTTCCGTAGTGGAGGCCTGCAGTTGCGCGTCGGCGGGGACCACCAGGTGCAACGCCCACATGCCCGTGAAATGGGTGGCGACGATGCCAGCGCCGAGCACCATGCTGGCGCCGTACTTGAGCCATTGATGAAGCACGCCGCTGCCCTGACGCAGACGAATGGCCAGTATCAGGGCGGCGAAACTGCTGGCGATGGCAATAATGATCGAGGCGGTAAATCGCGCGGGTTCGTAATATTGCGTAGCACCTGAACGCATGGCCGACATGCCGGTGTAGTGCATGGCTGCGATGCCCAGGCCGATCAGGATCGAAGCGATGAGGTACTGCGTGGGGCGCAGCGATTGATGGCTCAGGGCTTTCATGGCCACCGTGCCGGCAATCAGGGCGATGGCCAGCGACGCGACGGTGACGGACAGTTCGTAATGCATGTCCAGCGGGGCCTGGAAGGAAAGCATGCTGATGAAATGCATCGCCCAGATTCCCACCGCCAGGCACAGCGCACCCAGCCCGCGCCAGCGTATCTTGGCCTTGAAATTATCGACGTGTCCGACCCGCTCGGCGATGTCCAGCGTGGCGAAGCTGGCAGCGCAGGCCACCACATACGCGAGCAGGACCAGCAGAAGATCGTGGCTGCAGTCCAGCAGCAACCGGCCATCTGCCGGCATCGACGAAAGAAAGTGCAAACCCAGCCAATCCATAGCCTGCTCCATGTGTCCACTGCCGGAGCGCCTTCAGTCCGTGTAGCTGATGGCACTTTGCAATGAGTATAGAGATGGCCGGGAATGAAACCTCTGTCGGGAGACGAACGTACTAATTATTTCGCAATAACGCGTCGAATCGATAGATCCAAAGGTTAGGCGACGGTTTGGTCACTCAGGCGACGGCGATCAGCGTGGGTTGTGCAATGGGCGCCAACCCGAAAGCGGCACGGGCTGCGTCGCAGTCGGCGTTGTGAATGCCATCGGTCCACGACGATTCGAATTCCCTGCAGGTGCTTGAACGCTGTTCATAAATTGAGCAGTTGGTGCCCTTGCCAACTTCGCCTACCAGCGCGGTGCAGCGCGGAGACTTGCAGTCGGTACCGAGCATTGCCACGCGGCTGGGGCTGATACTGGCGACCAGGTCGTCCGGCACTGTGCCGCCCGCCGATGCGCAATCACCCCAATAAAAAGACACGCGAAAGTGTGAACAACAGGCACCACAATTCAGGCACGGGCTGACATCGGACATGGCGATGGACTACGAAAAAGGAGCAAGGAGGGGGGATCGGTTGGGCGCTCATTCTAGGCTTTCCGTTGCGCCTGGGAAGAGGGGGTGAAGACTATATTTTCAGGTGCCCGTAGCCGTCCGGCCGGGCGGCGTTCCGCGTGCCGGCGGGGGCGTCGTGTCAGGCATACATCTTTGGCTGATCCACCGCTCCCGCCGGCAAGCCGCGCTGCTACGGGGGGATAGGCCGATGCCGAGGTATCAGCCACGCGAATAGTCACAGACAGACCCAAAAAGCCTGACTAGATTCCAGATTCCTGGCTTGGTTGTGTCTGGCCCGATAACAATAAAGAGATCGACACATGGATCATTCGACTCAAGCGGCGAACGCGTGGCGGGTGCTGTTTCTGCTGTTTCTGGCCAACCTGTTCAACTTCTTCGATCGCACCATCCCGGCGATCATCATCGAGCCGATCCGCAAGGAGTGGCTGCTCAGCGATTTTCAGTTGGGCATCATCGGCACGGCGTTCACCCTGGTCTATGCCGTCGCCGGACTGCCGTTGGGGCGGATGGCCGATACCGGCTCGCGCAGCAAACTGATGGGCTGGGGCCTGGCCGCCTGGAGCGGGCTGACGGCGGTCAACGGGTTGGTCGGCAGCTTCTGGACGTTTCTGCTGGTGCGCATGGGCGTGGGGATTGGCGAGGCCAGCTACGCGCCGGCCGCCAATTCGTTGATCGGCGACCTTTTTCCCGCACACCGCCGCGCCCGGGCCATGGGCATTTTCATGCTGGGCTTGCCGCTGGGGCTGTTGCTGGCGTTCTTCACCATCGGCGCGATGGTCAAGGCCTTCGACAGCTGGCGCGCGCCGTTCTTCATCGCTGCCGTGCCAGGGCTGATCCTGGCGGTGTTCATGTTCTTCATTCGCGAGCCGGCGCGCGGCGCGGCGGAGGCCGTGGCCACGTCACAGGAGAAGATCGACCGGCCTATCCGCCGCGTGCTGTCGATCCCGACGTTTCGCTGGCTGGTGCTGGCAGGACTGGCGTTCAACTTCGCGACCTACGCCTGTAATTCGTTCATGGTGCCGATGCTGCAGCGCTATTTCCTGCTGCCATTGCAGGAAGCGGCAATGGCAACCGGGATGATCGTGGGCGTGACCGGGCTCGTGGGCTTGACCGCCGGTGGCTGGATCGCTGACAAGGTGCATCAGCGCTGGGCCAGCGGGCGGCTGGTGTTCGCCGCGCTGAGCATGGCGGTGGCCAGTGTGTGCACCGGTTACGCGCTGCACGCCGGGCGGATCGAGATTGGCGTGTTCGTTGCGGTGTTCAGCGTTGGCTGGCTGTTTTCCTACAACTTCTATACCTGCGTCTACACGGCGATTCAGGACGTGGTGCAACCGCGCCTGCGGGCAACGGCGATGGCGCTGTTCTTTGCCGGGTTGTACTTGTTGGGCGGGGGGCTGGGGCCGGTGGTGGTCGGGTTGCTGTCCGATCATTTTGCGCACTCGGCGATGTACGCCGCGCAGGTCGAGCAGATGACCGAGCCATTCAAGGCCGTGGGTCTGCATGACGCGATGTATTTGATCCCGGTGGCGCTGTTCTTTGCCCTGGTATTTCTGGTGCGGGCGTCCAGGTGCTTCAGTCGCGATGCGCAGAGGATGCGCGAGGGCTCGGACATTGTAGGAGCGCGCTTGCCGGCGACAGCGGTGGGGCAGTCAAAGGTGGTGTGATTTTCTCAACGCGAAATGACCTGTGGGAGCGAATTCATTCGCGAGAGGCAGGTACATCCGATAGAGACTCATCGGATATCACGCCGCATCGCGAATGAATTCGCTCCCACAGGTTATGTGTTCACCCCGCAGACGCTGGGTGAACATGACGTTCGGCGTTAGCCCGCGACCAACACCCGAATCGCTTCCAGGCGCAGCGCTGCTTTTTCCAGCATCGCCAGGCCTTGTTCGCGCTGTTCGCGCAGGGCGGCCAGTTCGCTGTCGCGTACGGTCGGGTTGACCGCTTGCAAGGCAGTCAGGCGCGCCAGTTCTTCGTCGGTGTCCGCGGCCAGACGGCGCTGAGCCTCGGCCACGCGCTCGGCGTGCTTGGGTGCGATCTTGCTTTCGGCGGCGTTGATCTGCGGGTTGAGCACATCGCGCTGGGCCTGAATGAACTTGTTGGCGCTGGCCCGTGGCACGCTTTCGAGCTGGTCGTTCAGGGTGGTGAACGACACGCGGCTCGACAGGTCGTTGCCATTACCATCCAGCAGGCAACGCAGGGCAGCCGGCGGCAGGTAGCGGCCCAGTTGCAGCGAGCGCGGCGCGACCACTTCACTGACATACAGCAACTCAAGCAGCACGGTGCCGGGCTTGAGCGCCTTGTTCTTGATCAGCGCGACGGCAGTGTTGCCCATGGAGCCGGACAGCACCAGATCCATGCCGCCCTGCACCATCGGGTGTTCCCAGGTGATGAACTGCATGTCCTCGCGGGACAGCGCCTGGTTGCGGTCGTAGGTGATGGTCACGCCTTCGTCGTCGCCCAGCGGGAAACTGGCGTCGAGCATCTTCTCGCTCGGCTTGAGGATCAGCGCGTTCTCCGAATGGTCTTCGCTGTCGATGCCGAAGGCGTCGAACAGGGTTTCCATGTAGATCGGCAGGGTGAACTGGTCGTCCTGCTCAAGGATAGCCTCGACCAGCGCTTCACCTTCGCCTGCGCCACCGGAGTTGAGTTCCAGCAGGCGGTCGCGGCCAGTGTGCAGCTCGGTTTCCAGACGCTCACGCTCGGTGCGGGCCTCGGTCACCAGTGCCTGCCAGTCGTCCTCGTCGCCGCCTTCGAGTTGCGGCAGCAGACGCGGGCCGAACTGATGCTGCAAGGCGTTGCCGGTCGGGCAGGTATTAAGGAAGGCGTTCAGCGCTTCGTGATACCACTGGAACAGGCGCTCTTGCGGGCTGGTTTCCAGGTACGGCACGTGCAGTTCGATGGTGTGCTTCTGGCCGATCCGGTCCAGACGGCCGATACGCTGCTCCAGCAAATCAGGGTGCGCTGGCAGATCGAACAGCACCAGGTGATGGGCGAACTGGAAGTTGCGGCCTTCGCTGCCGATTTCCGAGCAGATGAGCACCTGGGCGCCGAACTCTTCGTCAGCGAAGTAGGCGGCGGCGCGGTCACGTTCCAGGATGTTCATGCCTTCATGGAACACCGTGGCCGGAATACCGGAACGCACGCGCAGGGCGTCTTCCAGGTCCATGGCGGTTTCGGCGTGGGCGCAGATCACCAGCACCTTGACGCGCTTGAGCATCTTCAGTGTGTCGATCAGCCAGTCGACGCGCGGGTCGAAGCGCCACCAGCGTTCTTCTTCGCTGGTTTCGCCCTGAGCCTGGAAGCTGACTTCCGGATACAGGTCGGCGTGATCGCCAATCGGCAGTTCCAGATATTCGGCAGGGCACGGCAGCGGGTAGGGGTGCAGGTTGCGCTCCGGGAACCCTTGCACGGCGGCGCGGGTGTTGCGGAACAGCACGCGGCCGGTGCCATGGCGGTCGAGCAGTTCGCGGATCAGGCGCGCGCTGGCTTCGGTGTCGCCATCGGCCACGGCGGCCAGCAGCGCTTCGCCTTCGGCGCCGAGGAAACCGTGGATGGTCTCGTGGGCCTTGGGCGACAGGCGGCCCTGATCCAGCAGCTCCTGTACGGCTTCGGCCACCGGGCGATAGTTTTCGCTCTCGGCGCGGAAGGCTTTCAGGTCGTGGAAACGGTTCGGGTCCAGCAGGCGCAGACGGGCGAAGTGACTGTCCTGACCCAGCTGTTCAGGCGTGGCGGTGAGCAGCAGCACGCCGGGGATCACTTCAGCCAGTTGCTCGACCAGCGAATACTCGGGGCTTGCCTTCTCTTCGTGCCAGACCAGGTGGTGGGCTTCGTCGACGACCATCAAATCCCAGCCGGCAGCAAACAATGCGTCCTGGGCCTTCTCGTCTTCGACCAGCCATTCCAGCGAAACCAGCGCAAGCTGCGTGTCTTCGAACGGGTTGGTGGCATCGCTTTCGATGAAGCGCTCGGCGTCGAACAGCGCGACCTGCAGGTTGAAACGGCGGCGCATTTCCACCAGCCATTGGTGCTGCAGGTTTTCCGGAACCAGGATCAGCACACGGCTGGCACGGCCCGACAGCAGCTGGCGATGGATCACCAGGCCCGCTTCGATGGTCTTGCCCAGGCCCACTTCATCGGCCAGCAGAACGCGCGGCGCGATGCGGTCGGCGACTTCACGGGCGATGTGCAACTGGTGTGCGATCGGCTGGGCGCGAACACCGCCCAGGCCCCACAGCGAGGATTGCAGCTGTCGGCTGGTGTGTTCCAGCGTGTGATAGCGCAGCGAGAACCAGGCCAGCGGGTCGATCTGTCCGGCGAACAGACGGTCGCTCGCCAGACGGAACTGAATGAAGTTCGACAACTGGGTTTCCGGCAGGGTCACCGGCTGGTTCTGCGCGTTCAGGCCGTGGTAGACCAGCAGGCCGTCGACGTCGTCGACTTCACGTACGGTCATCTTCCAGTTTTCGAAGTGGGTGATGGTGTCACCCGGGGAAAAGCGCACCCGCGTCAGCGGCGCATTGCGCAAAGCATACTGGCGGGTGTCGCCAGTGGCCGGATAGAGCACGGTCAACAAGCGGCCGTCCTGTGCCAGAACGGTGCCTAAACCCAGCTCGGCTTCGCTGTCGCTAATCCAGCGTTGCCCCGGTTGATACTGCTGCGCCATGCTGCCTGACTCCCGCCTTGAAAAAGCCGACTATGGTAACGGAACAAGGCGCCCAGGCCAAAGCCTTGTGCGTAACCAGGGGGATAAAACGTCCGTATTTGCTGGGCGCAGGGCTTTGCGCGCAGACTGGCCAGGGCACTTGTTGCGAAAAACATAGTCGAAACTTCCCTGCACGGCGCCTAAAGTCGACGAAACGGCAGCCGAAAGCCTGATAACAGGAGACCATTACCATGCTGCCACCGCTGATCCCCTTGAGTGCGGCACCCGTGACTGCGCAGCAGGACCCGGTCAAACCGACGCCAAGCGTGCCGCCGGTGACGCCTGCGCAGCCAAGCTCCAACGAATCGACCATCGACATGCGTCAACGCGAGCCGGAGGAAGCCCAGGTGTTGCTGCGTGAAGAGCAACGACGCCAGCAGCGACGACGACGCGACCGCCGAACCGCCGACCGTCATCCTGAGTTGAAGGCCGATCACGACGCCGAGCAAGAGCTGCACCCTGGCCCTGCGATGCCGGGTGATTACCTGAACGCCGACAACACGGTGCCCGTGGTGCCGATCATCGACGACGAGCCACGTCAGGGCCTGTGGGTTGACCTGAAGGTCTGACAGGGATTTCCAGGGCCGGGATGTTGCAGCCTCTAGTCAGCGCCGACTCGATTGCGCATTATTGTCCTCAATAGGCAATCGAGAACAGCACGCCATGAGCGACGACAATCTGGTGGACCTGGGCGCAGAGCGCGCCAAGCGTGTCCACGACCTCAACGACAAGCGGCTCAACGAAGTGCGTCAGGCCTTTGAGCAGGCGATGCCGTTGGCTAAACCTCGCAAGAAGCCCAAGAGCAAGCCCAAAAAGCGTTAGCCCTTCCTGCCTGCCCAATTGATTCAGACCGCCAGCCAATGTGCGGTGGCATTGATCTGAGTCAACACTTCCCCCAACCCCTCTGGTTACTCTGCACCCATCGAACAGGGTCACAGCAGGAGGGGCTTTCATGTTTCTCGATCACGCCGTGCTGGCCGGGGTTATCACGGTCATGTTGATGCTGAGCTTCTTCGCGGTTCTGGCGCTGTTCATATGGAGAGACTCGCACAAACGCGGCAAGGACTGAGTCTCCCTCGACAAGAGCACGCAAGGCATTTAGGGCAACTTCGGTTGCCCGTTTTTTTTTGCCCGTTTATCCCGGAAAGTGATTCCCGTAGCAGTCCGGCTTGCCGGCGTCGGCGATTTTGAGGGCGCCGACGCCGGCAAGCCGGACTGCTACGGGGCGGTGCAATGCTTTTGATCTTTTTACGCGATGGTCCAGGCGCCACCGAACGCGACGTTAAGGCGCCAGGCCGAGCGTAGGTGTCGTGGAGGGGGATGAGCGGCAGGAAGCCGCGAAAGCCGTGCGGGCCATGGATGGCCCATCACGGCGTGCCCCCGGAACGGCACCGGAGGGAGGGAACCGAGACGAAGTCGAGGCCCAGCCAGGAGCAAATGGTTTGCCTACTTTCCCGAAAGAAAGTAGGTCGCCCGTAAGGGGCGAAACCCTTAATCCCAGTCACCACGACAATGGATATGTCCCGAATGGGAGCGTCACGGCGGTTTAGAATTCGTTGAGCATATCCGTAGACGAGGGTGACGCCGAGTCACCTTTCCGCCCTTACGGCGGGTCACTTTCCTTTCGGGGAAAGTAACCAAAGCCATTTGCGACAGGCTGGGCCGCGACTTCGTCCCGGTTCCCTCACTCCGGCGTCGTTCCGGGGGCACGCCGTGATGGGCCATCCATGGCCTGCACGGCTTTCGCGGCTTCCTGCCGCTCATCCCCCTCCACGACACCTCCGTTCGGCCTGGCGCCTTAACGTCGCGTTCTGCGGCGCCTGCACCATCGCGCATGAAGATCAAAATCAAAGGCTTTGGGTGAACCCCGTCCGTAGCAGTCCGGCTTGCCGGCGTCGGCGATCTCAAGGCCGCCCCCGCCGGCAAGCGGAACGCCGCCCGGCCGTGCTGCTACGGGGGCGAGGAGGCGGGCCACTCAGCTCACGTCAATTTCAACCACATCCCCCACGGTGCGAACCGGCCAGGTGCGCAGGTGCAAGGCGGCGTCTTCAAGGCAGGTGCCGTCTTCGAGGCGGTAATGCTGTTTGTAAAGTGGCGAAGCAATCACCAGGTCACCGGCCAGGCTGCCGATCAGGCCACGGCCAATCACATTGACGCCGGACACCGGGTCGCGGTTGTCCACGGCAAACAACCTTGATGCACCGCTGGTCGACGCCACGCAAAACAACGCCACCTGGGTAGTGCCCACCAGCGCCACGACGCCAGAGTTGAGCACCAGATCCTCGCGGGTGCACACGGCACGCCAGGCGTGGGTCTGGGCTGTGTTGTTCATCAGTGCATTGGCCTGGCTCATCGTACGGTCTCCGCAACAGGGATAAGGTTGAGTTCGTTGGCCCGTGCCGGACGGCGCTGGCTGCGTTCCTTGACGAAGTGAATGTCAGGGTCGGCGCTCTTGTCGTTGACGAAGGTGCGGAAGCGCTTGAGCTTTTCCGGGCTCTTGAGCGCGTTGGCCCATTCGCATTCGTAGCGGTCGACCACCAGTTGCATCTGCTCCTCCAGTTCTGCGGCCAGGCCCAGGCTGTCGTCGATGACCACGGCCTTGAGGTAATCCAGCCCGCCTTCCAGGGATTCGCGCCACACCGATGTGCGCTGCAGCTTGTCGGCGGTGCGGATGTAGAACATCAGCACGCGGTCGATGTAGCGGATCAGCGTGGCATCGTCCAGGTCCGTGGCGAACAGCTCGGCGTGGCGCGGGCGCATGCCGCCGTTGCCGCACACATACAGGTTCCAGCCGTTCTCGGTGGCGATCACGCCGATGTCCTTGCTCTGGGCTTCGGCGCATTCGCGGGTGCAACCGGACACCGCGAACTTGAGCTTGTGCGGTGAGCGCAGGCCCTTGTAGCGATCCTCGATGGTCATTGCCATCTGCACGCTGTCCTGCACGCCGTAACGGCACCACGTGCTGCCGACGCAGGATTTGACCGTGCGCGTCGATTTGCCATACGCGTGACCGGTCTCGAAACCGGCGGCGATCAGTTCGGCCCAGATGTCTGGCAGTTCGTGCAGTTGCGCGCCGAACAGGTCGATGCGTTGGCCGCCGGTGATCTTGGTGTACAGGTCGTATTTTTTCGCCACGGCGCCAATGGCAATCAGGCCGTCCGGGGTGATTTCGCCTGCCGGGATGCGCGGCACCACCGAGTAGGTGCCGTTCTTCTGCATGTTGGCCATGAAGGTATCGTTGGTGTCCTGCAACGGCACAAGCGATGGGTCCATGATCGGCTTGTTCCAGCAGGACGCAAGGATTGATCCGACCACCGGTTTGCAGATGTCGCAACCGACATGGCCCTTGCCGTGCAACGCCAGCATCTGCTCGAAACTCTCGATGTTTTCGACGCGGGCGAAGGCGTACAGCTCCTGGCGAGTGAACGCGAAGTGCTCGCACAGGCTCTTGTCTACGGCAACGCCACGGGCGATCAGTTCGTGCTCGAACACACTCTTGAGCAGCGCTGAACAGCCGCCGCAACCGGTCGCCGCCTTGGTGCAGGCCTTGAGCCCCGCAAGATCGGTGCAGCCGCCGTCGATGGCCGAGCAGATCGAGGCCTTGCTGACGTTGTGGCAGGAGCAGATGGTCGCCGTAGCGGGCAGGGCGTCTGCGCCCAGGGTTGGCGCGCCCTCGCTTTGCGGCAGGATCAGGCTCGACGGATCGGCGGGCAGCTTGATGCCGTTCTGCGCGTATTGCAGCAGGGTGTCGTAGTAGCTGTTGTCGCCGACCAGCACCGCGCCCAGCACCTGTTTGCCATCGGCGGAAACCACCAGGCGGCGGTAGGTCGAGGTGGCTTCGTCGATGTAGCGATAGCTGCGTGCACCGGTCAGGGCGCCGTGGGCATCGCCGATGGAACCGACATCCACACCGAGCAGTTTCAGTTTGGTCGACATGTCGGCGCCGAAGAAGGGTTCGGCGTCCAGGTCGCACAGCTGCGCGGCGACGCTGCGGGCCATCTGGTAGCCCGGCGCGACGAGGCCGAAGATGCTGCCGTTCCAGGCGGCGCACTCGCCGATGGCGAAGATGTCGGCGTCGTTGGTGCGGCAGTGTTCGTCGATGGCAACACCGCCCCGTGGGCCCAGCTCCAGTTCGCACTGGCGGGCGAGGGCGTCTTGAGGACGAATGCCGGCGGAGAACACGATCAGATCGGTTTCCAGAAACTCATCCCCGGCGAAGTTCATGCGGTAGCGCATTTCTTCGCCTGCGCTGATCGACTGGGTGGCGCGGGACAGGTGCACGCCGACGCCCAGCGCCTCGATGCGCGCCTTCAACGCCGCGCCACCCAGATCGTCCAGTTGCACCGGCATCAGGCGTGGCGCGAATTCCACGACATGGGCTTCCAGGCCCAGGGACTTGAGGGCGTTCGCCGCTTCCAGCCCCAACAGGCCACCGCCGACCACCACGCCTCGTTTGGCGTTGGCGGCTGCGGCGCGGATGGTGTCCAGGTCGTCCAGAGTGCGATAGACCAGGCGCGAGTGCCCCTCGGCGCCTTCGATCGGAGGCACGAACGGGTAAGAGCCGGTGGCCAGGACCAGTTTGTCGAAGCCGAACGCGCCCTTGGCGGTGATCACTTCGCGGCGGGCCCGGTCGATTTCCAGCACGGGCACGCCCAGGTGCAGGGTCAGGCCGGGTTGCTCATATAAAGAGGCATCGCTCAGGGCCAGTGACTCGGCATCGCGGCCGCCAAAGTATTCGGACAGGTGCACGCGGTCGTAGGCGCGCTGACCTTCTTCGCCGAACACATGGATGCGATAGCCCTCAAGGGCGCCGGCGGCGATCAGTTGTTCGACGCAGTGATGCCCGACCATCCCGTTACCCACGACGATCAGTGTTTGCAGATCCTTTACAGAGGCGACTGTGGTGTTCATATCGAGTCCCGGCCGAGGCCAATCAGGTTTTTTCAAAGCAAAAAAAAGGCGCCCGGAACCGTTGGGTTCCAGGCGCCTTTGCCTGTTCTTTTAGGGGTTGGCACTCGACCACAGTGTCGGCGCAACCTGTAAGCCCTTGCCTTGAAGGCGGACGATCATCGTTGACCGGCCAGGGCTGCCCGCGTTTTGAAGCGGGACTTGGGGGGAGTGAAGCAATGGGTGTGCCAGTGTTCCCTGATCGTCTCGGCGCCCCCCGTAGCAGTCCGGCTTGCCGGCGTCAGGGCCCGGAAAATCGCTGCCGCCGGCAGCCCGGACTGCTACGTAACGAGGCGTGATGGCGTTGGTCGGTCGGCACGAAAAGGGTGCGATTTTCCCTCTGGCGCCCCATCGTGATGCCGACTACGCGCCCCCTTCCCGTAGCAGCACGGCTTGCCGGCGGGGACATTCTCGAAATCACCCTCGCACTTCTTAAATGGCCTGCCCTTTGCAAAGCCACCTTCATGGGCAGTCAACGCCGATTGCCATTTTCACGACAAAGGCGCCGTGTGCTCCCCGTTTTCGACGAGGGAGAACAGGGCGTCTTTTTTTGCTTTCGGGAAATGGAAAAATGGCCAGCAACAGTGTGCGAAGCGTGTGTCCTTATTGCGGTGTCGGCTGCGGCATCGTCATGCAGGTGGAAAATAACCGCGTGATCAAGGTCAGCGGCGACAAGTCCCACCCCACCAACTTCGGCCGCCTGTGCACCAAGGGCACCACGGCGGGCCAGGCTCTCGTCGAGTCCGGGCGCATGGAAGACGCCTGGCTGCGTCATGCCCGTCATCAGGAACCAGTGCGCAGCGACATGGACGCCGCGATCCGCGAAACGGGCTCACGCCTGCGCGCGATCCTCGACCGCGACGGCCCCGATGCCCTGGCCTTTTATGTGTCCGGGCAGATGTCGCTGGAAGCCCAGTACCTGGCCAACAAGCTGGCCAAGGGGTTCGTGGGCACCAACAACATCGAGTCCAACTCGCGGCTGTGCATGGCCAGCGCAGGCAGCGGCTACAAACTGTCGTTGGGCTCCGATGGCCCGCCGGGTTCTTACGACGACTTCGACAAAGCCGACCTGTTTTTCGTGATCGGCGCCAACATGGCTGACTGTCACCCGATTCTATTCCTGCGCATGATGGACCGGGTCAAGGCCGGGGCGAAGCTGATCGTGGTCGACCCGCGCCGCAGCGCCACCGCTGACAAGGCCAGCCTGTTCCTGCAAATCAGACCCGGCACCGACCTGGCACTGCTCAACGGCCTGCTGCACCTGTTGCTGGAAAATGGCGAGGTCGATGAGCGCTTCATCGCCTCCTGCACCCAGGGCTGGGAAGCCATGCCAGGTTTTCTCGCCGACTACACCCCGGACAAGGTGTCGCTCGTCACCGGCCTCGCAGAAGCCGACATTCGCCAGGCCGCCGAGATGATCGGCCAGGCGCCGGAGTGGATGAGCTGCTGGACCATGGGCCTGAACCAGAGCACCCACGGCACCTGGAACACCAACGCGCTGTGCAACCTGCACCTGGCCACCGGCGCGATCTGCCGCCCCGGCAGCGGGCCGTTTTCCCTCACCGGGCAACCCAACGCCATGGGCGGGCGCGAGATGGGCTACATGGGGCCGGGCCTTCCCGGGCAACGTTCGGTGCTGGTTGAGGACGAGCGTCAGTTCATCGAGGACATGTGGGCCATTCCACGGGGCAGCCTGGGCCAGAAGCTCGGCGGCGGCACCATCGACATGTTCGAGCAGATGCGCGACGGCACGATCAAGGCCTGCTGGATCATCTGCACCAACCCTGTGGCCAGCGTCGCCAATCGCGCCACGGTGATCGAAGCGCTGCAGGCCGCTGAGCTGGTGATTACCCAGGATGCGTTCCTGGACACCGAAACCAACCGCTACGCCGACATCCTCCTGCCCGGCGCGCTGTGGGCCGAGGCCGAAGGGGTGATGATCAACTCCGAGCGCAACCTGAACCTGACCCAAAAAGCCGTGGACGCACCGGGCCAGGCATTGCCGGACTGGCAGATCATCGCGCAGGTAGCCTGTGAAATGGGCTTTGCCGAGGCCTTCGGCTACACCTGCGCCGAAGAGGTGTTCGAGGAAATCAAACAGGCCTGGAACCCGAAAACCGGCTACGACATTCGCGGTGCCAGTTACGCCCGGCTGCGTAAACAACCGCTGCAATGGCCCTGCGCACCGGGCGACGAGCATACCCGCAATCCTGTCCGCTACCTGACAGACGCCACCATCCGCTTCCCCACCGGGAGCGGCAAGGCCATGTTCCTGCCGCGCCCGCATATGCCACCGGCGGAAATGCCCAACGATGACTTCCCGATGGTGCTCAACACCGGCCGGGTCCAGCACCAGTGGCACACCCTGACCAAGACCGGAAAAATCCCGACCCTGAACAAGCTCAATCCTGGTCCGTTCGTCGAGATCCATCCTGAAGATGCGCGGGCGCTGGGCATCCAGGACAAGGACGCCGTCGAAATACGCTCGACCCGAGGGCAGGCGGTGTTGCCTGCGGTGGTCACGGATCGCGTTCGCCCCGGCAACTGTTTTGCGCCGTTTCACTGGAACGACCGGTACGGCGAGCACCTGGCGATCAACGCGGTGACCAGCGACGCCATCGACCCGATTTCCCGCCAGCCCGAATTCAAGTTCTGTGCGGTGGCCCTGAAGAAGGTCGAGTTGATCGGCCACCGTCTCCTCGACCTGCCTGACACGGCTGACGAGCCCGTGGATGCCTGCGAGGGCGAACCGCTGCTGACCCTGCTGTGGGCTTCGCAAACCGGCAATGCGGAAACCCTGGCCAAGCGTTTTGGCCGCCATCTGCGCGCCGCAGGCGTGGCCGTGCAGGTGGCGGTGATGGACAGTTTTGCGCCGGCGCGATTGAGCGAGGTGGGGAATCTCGCGCTCATCAGCAGCACCTTTGGCGACGGCGATTCACCCGACAATGGCCAGGGCTTCTGGCAGTCGCTGAGTGCGCAGCAGGAACGTCTGGAGTCGTTGCGTTATGCGGTGCTGGCCCTCGGTGATCCCAGTTATGAAACCTTCTGCCAGCACGGCAGAAACCTTGACCAACGTTTGCTCACGCTGGGTGCATCGCCGCTGATTGAAAGGGTCGATTGCGATGGGGATTTTCAGGCCCACGCCGATGGCTGGTTCAAGGCATTGCAGCAGGCGTTGGCGCTGGACATCCCTGATGTGATTCCCGACAGCCCGGGCAGCGACCAACCCACCCGCGCTCGCCCGCACCGCTCGCGGCTTGCGATCAATCGGCGTCTGAACGGGGAGGGCGCCGCCAAGGACACCCGGCAGTTCGCCCTGACCCTGGGTGATTCGGGCATGAAATACCAGGCCGGCGATGCGCTGGGTGTGTGGCCGCAGAACTGCCAGGCGCTGGTAGATGAAGTGCTTGAGCTCACCGGGCTCAAGGGTGAGCAGGCGGTGAGCGTCGACAAAGTGGGCGAGGTTTCGCTGCGTCAGGCCCTGAGCGAGCACTACGAATCGCGCGGCCCAATGCCGAATCACTCGACTTCATCGCCCGGCACGGTAGGCATCCGGACTTGCAGAACCTGCTGGGCGAGTCGCTCAGGGGCGAGTTGAAAAGCTGGTTGTGGGGGCGGCAACTGGCGGACGTGCTGCGTGAATTCCCTGTGCATTGTGCAGGCCAGGAACTGCTCGACAGCCTGCGGCCATTGCAACCACGGCTGTACTCCATTGCCTCAAGCGCCATGGCCCATCCCGATCAGGTTCACCTGACCGTTTCGGCTGTGCGCTACGGCAAGCGCAAGGGCGTGTCGTCGACCTTTCTCGCGGATCGTGCAGAAGATTGTGAGGTGCCGATCTTTCTTCAGCCCAGCCGTCACTTCCGGGTGCCCGCAGACGGCGATGTGCCCATCATCATGATCGGACCCGGCACCGGCGTGGCGCCGTTCCGAGCCTTCCTGCAGGAGCGCCAGGCGCGGGGGGATCAGGGCAAGAACTGGTTGTTTTTCGGTGAGCAGCACGCGGCCACGGATTTCTATTACCGCGATGAGTTGCAGGGCATGCAGAAGAGTGGCCTGCTGACCCACTTGAGCCTGGCGTTTTCCCGGGATCAGGCCGAGAAGATCTACGTCCAGCACCGCATCCGCCAGCAGGGTGCCGAGTTGTGGGGATGGTTGCAGGAAGGTGCGCAGATCTACATCTGCGGCGACGCCACCCACATGGCCAAGGATGTGGACCTGGCACTGCGCGAAATCATCACCACCCACGGCGGCCTGAGCGAGGAACGCGCCGCCGAGCACCTGCGCTACCTGGCCGAGCAGAAGCGGTATCTGCGGGATGTGTATTGACCGCGCGATGAACGACTCTTCGTAGCAGCACGGCTTGCCGGCGGGAGCGATCTTGAGAACGCCGACGCCGGCAAGCCGGACTGCTACGGGGCGGTGTTTGAGCGCAGATCCCGCTGACTCCGAATCCCGAGGTAGCAGTCCGGCTTGCCGGCGGTAGCGATTTTGAAAACGCCGACGCCGGCAAGCCGGACTGCTACGGGTCGGTGTTTGAGCGCAGATCCCGCTGACTCCGAATCCCGAGGTAGCAGTCCGGCTTGCCGGCGAGGCGTCCTTGGGGCGCCGAAGTGACGCGCAAGTCAGTAGCCTTGTTCGCGCTCGATCAACCCGTCCATCACTTCCCCGCGCTGGTGCCGTCGAATGTTTTCCAGCAACACCGAAAACGCGGTATCCGGGGAGGTGTTGGCGCCGATGTGTGGGGTTAGCCAGATGCTCGGGTGTTGCCAGAACGGGTGTTGTTCTCCCGGCGGCTCGGCGTTGAGTACGTCGACGATGGCGTGGCTCAGTTGGCCGCTGTCCAATGCGTCGAGCAGGTCGCCTTCGACCAGGTGTCCGCCACGGCCCAGGTTGATGAGCTGTGCGCCGCGCGGCATGGCTGAGAAGGTGGTGGCGTTGAGGATGCCGCGGGTATCGTCAGTCAGGGGCAGCAGGCAGATCAGGATGTCGCACTGTGCCAGAAACGCCGGTAGCTGCTCCACACCCGCGAAGCACTGCACACCTTCGATGTCCTTTTGCGAACGGGCCCAGCCGCTCAGCGCAAAGCCGAACGGGCGCAGGCTGTGCAGCACCGCCGTGCCCAGGTTACCCAGCCCCATTACACCGACGCGGCGCCGTGCTGCAGGAATCAGTTCATGGTCCTGCCACTGGTTTTGCCGCTGCTGCTGCAGGTAGGTCGGGATCTGCCGGTGCAGGCTCAGCACCGCGAAGCAGGCGTATTCGATCATGCCCTGGGCGATGCCGGGATCGAGCATGCGCACCACCTGGATGTGCTCGGGCAGTTCACCCAGGTCGAACTGGTCGACGCCCGCCGAGGTGGCGAAGATCACTTCAAGGTTGGGAAAGCGCTGGTGCAGATTCTGCGGCGGCTGCCAGGCGGCGAAGTAGCGGACCTGCGCAGGCTCGCCGATCTCGGGCCACAGGCGCACGTCGATGTCCGGTGCGTGCTGCTCGAACAGGGATTTCCAGCTCAGACCGCGGTCATCGTCGACTTTGAACAACAGGGCCATCGTGTTTCTCGCACATGCCGGAAAGGTGCTTTGCACGATGCCAGATCCAGACGCAACAATCTCCCGAATCACCGGCCGTGAACGGGAGATTGCGTGCTTTTTGCCGGCTCAGACCGCAGCGGCGATGGCCTTGCCCAGCGCTTCGGTGTTGCCGGTGCCGCCGATGTCACGGGTGAGCGGCGCGTCCTGCGGGCCCATGGACAGCACGCTTTCGATGGCAGCCAGTACCGCCGCCCCCGCCTCAGGATGCCCGAGATGTTCGAGCATCATCGCCCCGGACCAAATCTGTCCAATCGGATTGGCAATTCCCTTTCCGGCGATATCTGGCGCAGACCCATGCACCGGCTCGAACATCGAAGGGAACTCACGCTCTGGATTAAT
>Ga0207713_1000179_pt1 | contig 91187 bp, 93 predicted proteins | sample KBSS64metaG_FD_184404 | JGI IMG/M metagenome (GOLD analysis project Ga0207713, IMG submission 184404) | Switchgrass rhizosphere microbial communities from Kellogg Biological Station, Michigan, USA - KBS S6-4 metaG (SPAdes) (version 2) | ecosystem: Host-associated > Plants > Roots > Rhizosphere >...
GCGACATCAGTCATTACCTGATGCATCGGTACAACTGGATTAGACCGCACCAATTCAACAACGGACTGGCCCCAGCTCAGGCCGAGAAAAAACTTAACGTCGTGTCCGGGATTAGTTGACCACTACACCGGTTGATCAACAATTGTGAGGCAATTTCCCTCAAGTCCCACCGTCAAAAAGTGGGGCTGACTCCCTATAGCGTAGCTACAGAATCCAGGTATGTAGGAAAAAACTCGCTACACAAAGCAGCCGCTCATGCGGGTTTCATGTTGTCGCAGCTATTCCGTAGGGCGGAAGCCTGGGCTTGCATTATTTCTTGTCATGGGATGATTCCATCAAATTGAAGATCAGAGGAATTGTCGTAAGTGCTGAGTTGAGCGCAGCGGCACTACCTCTCCCTTTCTTCATCGACCATCCCTTAGTCAAGGAAACGGCCATGATTCTCAAGAACGAACGCAGCGTAGACGATGAAGACGTCGGTGCGCTTTTTCACGCCCTTATTCGCTTCATGGAAGCCAACGCAGAATGTATGGATCGAACGATTGCTGCGGTTGGATATGCCAATCTGATGTATTTGGCCAAGCAGGCATCTGAGCAAGTTGCTTTGCTGCACGATGATGAAGGGGGACAATGGGACAATGTTTTTTGGGCTGAACTGTTGTGTGCCATCGACGAAAACAGCCTTGCAGCTGGGCTGTTGGCCACTGAGCAGCCTGATGTCACGGCGGTTGTGGTGAAGTGGTTGCTTTCCTTCGGATATGTTGAAATTTCACATGCTGGAGAACGTTGGTCGTTCGACGGTGACGAGCTGTCCGTATGGGACGAAGAGGTGGAAGGCTTTCACTTTCTTACCGCTCATCCTTTTGCTGATCCAACCGTTGAATCCGTAACTCAGTTCATTGACCAGTTGAACTACTCCAGATGATCACCGCCCCGGCGTACCGGGGTTTCAAGGCTCACCGACGCTCCGTGCCATAACGTCGGGTGAAACTTTGTATCCAGTCAGCATGATCGGTCAACCAATGAGTTGATAGCCGACCTGTAACATCACAAGCCCAGCCGTCAAACCGCTGGGCTAAAGACGTAGAGGGACGCCGATGTGGCACCCAATTTATCGAAGGACTGAAGGGCAATGACCGAACGCGCCACCATTTCTCTCAAAGTTCTAGAGGGCCTCTATGCGGTCGCCACGGGGAAGCTCACCCATGTCAACAACGGTTCATGCCCTGACATCTTGGAAGGTGCACTAATTCGTGATGATGAGTGCCTGGCCTGCAAGATGCTTGATGCTGTGGACATTCAAATGCGCGAAGCCGGTGTTGCCCTTCCTGCTCAAGTCACCTCGGCGAGCGTGTAAACCTGAGAGAAAGTTTCCATGGTTAATGAGACTGAAAAAAACGAGCTTGCCGCCTTCTCCGAGTTTGAGTTGCTGGAGATTGAGCAGGCGCTTCAAGCGCATGACAGTGACGAGCCGGATTTCAAAGCGGCGATAGACAGTGCATCGTTCAAAGTCGGCCTTGCACTGGGGCGTCCTTGGGCGCTCAAGAAACAACGTGAGACCGTGCTTAAATCCTAGAGTAACGACCGCGACATGATATCTAGTGTCGCCGACCAGCCCAAATAAATCAGCCCGCCGCGATGCGGGCTTTGGGTTCCAGATCACACATCGAGACCCGCTCAGTCTCAGCTCTCCTATGGTTAGCCTATCACCAGCATTGCAACTACTCTTCAGGCCGCAGGGTCCGCTCAGTGACTTGAATTGTGGTCGGAACGTTGAGGACGATAGGCGCGCGGAGTTCGTCAGCGTGAATGCGCACCTGGACTGAAGTGAGCTCTGTGGGTGGGGTGATCAGAAATATGTCGCCACTGGGGGCTGACTCTCCAGCATGAATCTTTCCAAAGCTGAAAACCGCGGTGAGCCGATCTGGTTCGATGTGCTCCTCGAACGGCGGTTTGAGCAAGGTAGCGAGACTGGTTATTTTCGGCAAAAAATCGGTACTGGGAACATCCTCCAACTCAGCTTTCAGACGTAGCGCGCCAGGTGGTTCAAAGCACAGATGTACCCTCACGGTGTTCGCCGAAGCCGTGCCTCGGTTCACCACGTTCATTCTGAAACCAAACGACTCTGCCTGCTCCTGCTGATAGAGAACCATGTCCCGGTAGTAGTTTCGATTCACCAGCCTCTCGTTCAACTTGAGATACCCATGTGTCCCCTCGGTATAGTCTGGGAACTCATCGATCGTCTGGTGTGTGTAAGCGAAGCTGAGGCCGCTGTTGATCGATTTCTGGTCTTCAAGGCTGAATAGCTCAACGGACAACAGTGGTTCACCTGTCGCGCCTTTGATGGCTTCCAATGCGCCCATCTTCGCTATCTGCGTTGGATCAGCGATCGCGGTCGAGGAGCCGTAACGGACATACACGACGTCCTTTTCAACAATCCCATATTTCTTCTTCGCGTAGATCGGGCGCTCCTGGACCTCAATCGTGTAGAGCCCGAGCGCCTGATTTTTGTAGGTAACTGCCCGGTAAGAGAACACTACGTGTTTGTTTGTCTTTCCATTGATGAACTGCTGCAACCTTGAATCATCTGGGTGACGACAGACGGGGTAGAACTGCTGCTCACTCTCATCAAAGCCGATCAGGATATAAGCGGGTTCCGTTCTCCAGGTATTGCTGAACGCCAAGATATCTTTGAGCAGCTCACTTTTCTTAACGTCATCAGGCCCATCCGTAACGTACCCTTCCCGCTTGTAATCGAGTGTGGTTCCTTCACCGGTATACAGCAGGCGGTCGATCAGGTCGTCATCTGTCATAGCTAACTCTAGAGCTCATAAAAAGATGGTCCGACCGCGGCTGTCGTCGCACGCGCCCCACCCTGGCTTAGTCGAATACTCCGTTAGTGGCCCCTGACATTGATCTTTGGGGCATAGAACGGTTGGCTCACACCCATCGCCGGTTTTTGTTGTAAAGCAGGAGACACTACCAGCTCACCGTTGACGACCTGCAGCGTACGGTGAACACCCGCCTGATCAACCGCCTGCACTGATCCCCCAGTTTCCAACGCGGCAACCAAGCGCCGATGGCCCGTTACCAACTCAAACCCTTTTGCTTCAAGCTGTTCCATGATCGTCATGATTTTCCATCCTCAATGGTGACTATTGCTGAGTGCTACGCACATTCCATGTTGGCACAAGAGATAAAAAAGCAACTCTCTGCAGCGTCCGTCTCCGGACACAATTCCTGCGTCATTGTTCTAACCAGACGGCGAGCTTTTCGACTTCGCCAATCGCCAGATGCAAGTCCGAGCGCGTAACGTGGATTGTCGGGTCGATGAGCAAGCCACCTGAGCCGTTCTGCATCAGCGTTTTCTCATGGTCACTAATGAACAGTGGGCTAGGGTATTTGTTGATAACGCCAGTGCCATGGCTGGCTCTTGTATCGGTGATGTGATTGACGTGCTGGCTGGCATTTCTGGCCAACACCACCTGCTCCAGGATGGCGAAATCCACGGGACAGTTTGTCCAGTCGACACCGAACTTCGTGAAGCACGTGCGGTACCCACCGATGAAGCCCTTTTTGAAGGCTTTGGTGCCGCACTCAGCTTCGCAGTCCAATCCTGAGTTTCGCTCCAGCGTACGAAAGAAAACTTTTAAGCTTTCAGAGAGCATCGAGACGCACGTCTGGCCGACTACCTCTAAGCCAGTCTGTGCTTGGAGCCACTCTTGGAGAAACGCGGGTTCACCATCCATCGTGTCTGGATCGAAGTATGGAGGCTTGAACGGAGCTTCTTCCGCATTGATTTTCCGGATTGTCTCGAGAAATGGCGCTGTGGCCTCGTCGAAGTAGTGCCGGATGAAAGCGGTTCGTTGCTCAAGAAAAAACCTGACATCCACTCGACCTACTCCATGGCTGATTGATGCGGTGCAGCTGAGGGCGAAATCTTTTTAATTCCCAACCAGGTTGAATGTGAATTCAACCCACCGCGGCCAGTGCTTCGAGCGGCTCAAGCGGCTCGGAAAGATCCAGGCGCATCTGGTCGCTTTCCTTAAACCGGAATGTCAGACGCTTCACGGTACGACCCTCGGTGTGAGTTTCGTAGGTGATATCAAGATTGCTCTTGGCTTTCAGTTCCTTGATCGACGGGTCGATGACTTTCTGGCGTAGGTTGTTGAACCTGGCGTAGCTGTCACCCAGCTCCAACATTTCCCGGAATGCATCGACTTCGATCGTGTACCAACCGGTCTCACGGAACTGCATAAACAGCTCGAACATACGGATCGAGTGAATGCTGTTCAGGTGAGCTACACGCCTCAACTCATAAGTCGTGAAGTGTTTGTTGAGCATGCTGAGGTAAGGAAGAACGTGAACCGTAAAGTGAAGCGTTGCGCAGCCCTCACCCTTCTCGTATTCAACGCGATCGACCCAGCGAAAACGCACCGTCTTGGATTTGCTCTCTTTGGTCTTGATGTCGCGGTCGTACAACGTATTGCAGGCGTCAATCATTGCCTCGTAGGCTTGTTTGAGCGGTATGTTGTAAACCTCAGCAAAATCCGTCGCCCGAACAGTGATTGGCTTATGGATCGGCTTACGCGAGTCTATCTGGCCGATCGTGATGAGCAACAACCGCTGCTCCTGCAACGTGAGCTTGTACGACGCCGACACCAGGTCATTGGCCTTTGTGACCTTATGACTGGTTTGTGGGTGAACCACGACGATATCGTTCATCGACTAAATACCAAAACTTGTTTAGTCGAATGTAATCGACTACGAGAGAAAAGGGAAATAGTCGATTCAATTTATTTTTAGACCCCGGAATCCTTAGTCGATGGCTTACCCGGAATTGGTAGTCGAACCGACCCGAAATCCTTAGTCGTCTGCCGCCCGATTTTTTTAGTCGATGCTGAAGAATGTTCTACCAAGACGGCACACCCGGAATTCTTAGTCGCAAGAGCTGCGGGTCCGTTACGAACAGCCGGAATTTATAGTCGATCCTCAAAGAGAGCCCCGCCGCCCCGTGAATACTGGGCCTCGCGCTTCTAACTCACTACCGGAATCCTTAGTCGATCCATTTTTGGGGAAGTGATTCAGGCCGGAATCGGTAGTCGATACCTGACATTGGCCTAGATCCAGGCTCTGCTCGGGCACTTAGAACCCGGTATTTTTAGTCGCAAGGGTGATTCAAATCTCCGACAACCCAAAGAAACCCTACGCAACCCGCTGAAACCTAGACAAATTCTGACCGTGAGCGCTAAATGAGTGCTGTGTTGATCAAAGATTGTTCGTATTTAGGCAGCGACCCGGAAAAGAGAGTCGATAGAAGCCGGAATTCGTAGTCGTTGCCGGCCGGAATCTATAGTCGATAAGGCCCAAACAGCCCCTGTGGATAACAGCCGAAATGCTTAGTCGTCTTGGCCGAAATCGGTAGTCGAAGCACCCTGAATCGGTAGTCGTTGTGCCCGATTTAATTAGTCGATACCTACCCTGGAGCCCTTGATTTACGTGGCTTGCAGCCTCTTAAAAACAAGGATAAACAAGAAGAAAGATTTAAAAAGGGCACGTCAGAGTCGAATCAAGCTCGTTTGAGGGGGCAAATAGACTCCCGACAGTTCTCTCCTCAACCTCCTAATCCTTTTCGAACACCACGACAATTCTCACCTCCTACCGGCAATCAGTTTTGAACAGGCCGGTCGCCATACTGGTACCTCATGACTATCCCCCCTGAGTTCCAACAGGCTTGTCTGCTGATAAGCATCCTTTACCTCGCGCCCATCCTAGTAATTCGTACCTGGACCGTTGTTTTTTCCGTGATGACGAAAAAGGCTTGGTCGATATTTGTTTGGACTGGAGCCATCGGCGTCCCAATTCACGAGGCTTCACACTTGTTAGCTTGCTGGATCTTCGGACTCAAACCCACGAAAGTGGTGTTTTACCAGCCAGATCGTTCCACCGGCACGCTCGGTTACGTGAATTTTCGCTACAAGCCAAGGTCGATCCGCGCGAACCTGGGTCTATTCGTTCAAGGCGTTGCACCACTGATCAGCGGCACTGTCATCGTCATGCTCTGCCTTGCGCACGCCTCAGCGAAGCCTGCAGTGCCACTGTCCATTTATGACGGTGAAGGCAATGGAGCAGGTATCTTGCTTTTTGTTTTAGACGCGGTCCTCAATACGCTGACCATGGCCTCTGTAGGAGTTCTCTCCGGTGTGACCGGCGCCATCACCGTGTGCTTTGCTGCATGTGTTGCGCTACACGCAATTCCCAGTTGGGCCGACATTCAAATTGGTCTCCGCGGTGCAGTGGCCCTTCTCACCACCACCCTCTTCGGTATTATTTCCATCGGAGTTTTTTCTGACGTCACGGGCATCGGTGCTTCAAACGCGTTGACCAACAAGATCCAACCTCTGATCATTGATGTTGGCAGCTGGCTGGTTTCCTCACTATCGTTCGCTTTGTACAGTACGGTTTCCGTTTTGACGCTGGTGATCACTACGACGCTCACCGTTTACGCCATCGCAGTGCTGGTGAAGGCAGTTCGCTGTTTCACAACGCGAGACGCAAAACAATCTTCTGATGACCCATCTGACTAGCCGAAGCGATAAAATCGATCGGCCAGTGCCAGTTGCATTAATCCCTGGCATGGGAAAATGAAGGCATATACAGGAGGAACTGAAATGCAAAATTTTTGGATCGCTATCTGCAACTTGCTCTTCAACCTGGTCAACCCTCACCCTGCCGCAGTCCAGCCAGCCGCATCTGCCTCGTGCCATGCAGATCCATTCAATCCTGCAACCGGTCAGCCCATGGTCGGCCAGTTCGACTCAACGGGAGCTTTCTACGGATACGACGCCCCCTAACAGGCAAAAGATCAGCACTGTTCGAGACTTTTCATCCCTGCACTCCCCGCCCTTCAAGTTCCCGGCCTGAGGGGTTTTTTTCACGCCACCATTTCTCACTGGTCAATCCCAGCACCCTCTCTACGTCGATTTGCATGCAGTCACGACCGTTTGGCATTCCACCTTGACGCGAAAAGGCGACGGCACATAATACGCTGTATGTTTATACAGGCATCCACCATGCACGCACTCAACCTAGTCGGACGAGCATTTCGGTCATCGCACACGAAAATTGTGGTGCCCTACTTCGGGCTTATTCACTGCGGATTTCCGTCTCCAGCGGAGGACTACGTTCTCGCAGAACTGTCGCTAGATGAGCTGATAATCCTCAATCCTCCCGCGACATTCATGCTGAGAGCCGCGGGCAACAGCATGCGTGATGTCAACATCAACGCCGGAGACATAGTCGTTGTCGACAAATCAAGGTCAGCCAAACACAACAACATCGTGATTGCTGTGTACCAGGGAGATTTCGTGTGCAAACGCTTAGTGATCGATCGCCAAAGTAATCGCATCATCCTTCAAGCTGAAAACCCCGACTATCCATCAATCGTTGTCGAAGACAGGGACCAATTGGAGATTTGGGGAGTCGTCACATGGACAGCGCATTGCCACCTGGACGCGCCATGACCACAAAAGAATGGGCAGAAATCGCCCTCATTGACTTGAACAACTTCTACTTTGCCGCTGAAGCCGCTGTGTCACCTCACCTTCAGGGATTACCGGTGATCATATTGTCCAACAACGACGGTACGGTGATATCTCGATCTCCAGCTGCCAAGGCGCTGGGTATCTCCATGGGAGAACCGGCGTTCAAACTCAAGAACTTGATATGGCAAGAAGGTATCGAGGTCCGTTCCAGCAACTACGAGCTTTACGGCTCGATGAGTCGTCGTTTCGTACAAACAGTGGCAACACTCGTCCCCCGGCTCTACCAATACAGCATTGACGAAGTGTTTTGTGACCTTCAAGGAATGCCAGCGCCTCCCTTGGAAACCGCAGCGTTACTTCGCTCACGGGTCTTGAAATGGATCCGCATGCCATCTGGCGTAGGTGTTGGTCCTAACGCAACACTCGCCAAGCTCAGCAATCACATCGCAAAGAAATTCACTGACACCGGGGTCTTCCGCATCGTAAGCGCGTTCGACCATGCTGAGCTGCTGTCAGAGATCGACGTGTCTGAAATCTGGGGGATCGGAAACAAGATTGCTTCCAAGCTATCCAGCCTCGGCGTAACGTCCGTGGCTGACATGCTGTATGTCGATAGAACCCTAATTCGTGAGCATTTCCCGATCACGGTCCAGAGAACGCATGCGGAACTGCAGGGACACCGCCTCATACATCCCTGGGACGACGGCACAGATAAACAGGCGATTTCTTGTGGCCGATCGTTCGGTCGACCTGTCACAACACTCCACGAGCTGACCGAAGCAGCAGCTGAATTCGCAGATAGGGCCACCAACAAATTGCGAGCCCAAGGTTCTGTTACCTCAGTGATCCAAGTTTATGCACGTTCGAACCCATTTTCGGCGCACGCGACTCCCTACAGTCGATCTAAAACCATCAAGCTAATCAGGCCTACGGATGACACTCGTGAAATCACACGCATGGTTGCCCTTGCACTGGCCTCAATCTTCAATGAGCGTGTTGCCTTCACAAAAGCTGGGGTCGTTCTTCTTGAACTGGAGGCCAAGCAGGGAATACAGACTGACCTTTTTTCAGCGTTTAGCCTGAACGATAAGACTGAAGCTGTGATGTCAGTGTATCACGCCATCAATAGGAAATTTGGAAGGCGCAGCGTTCGTCTAGGACGCGCAACTGGTGAGAACAAGTGGACCGCAAAGGCTGAACACATGTCTATGCGTGCAACCTCAGATTGGCACAGCATCCCTCCTTGCTACTGAAGCTTCCTGACCATTTTACTCGGTAAAGCGGGTAGCCCTTTCCCAGGCCATTTTTCGATCGATCCGAGGCGTTCGCCTTTCCCTAACCATTCGCGCTCAGAAGATCTGCAGTGAAAGCCTTTCCCTGGCCATAGGCCCTTCGGGCCTACCTCTCCTTAACGCGATGACACCAAGCGAAGCAGCCGCTGACCACTAGCGCGAATCCTGCCGTTTTCAGGCTCAGTGCTTAGCGCTGAAAGTCGATGTTGTTGCAGGGCCACGTCCGAGCAGTGTTCGTGACTCTGAATCGGCAGATAGTTCCACGGTGTCAGGATGAACTGCGAAAACCTCAGTTCGTGATCTGCGCCCAACTGTTTTACCTCGGCGAACAGATCTCCCCAAACGTCCAATTCCTCATCGGTAAATCGATGCTCGCGCATGTCCGTGCCCTCTTGCTGGATAGTCCATCGACTTTACTGGAGGCTCCACCAATGCAAGCTCACATCTGAGAATCAAGAAATTCCTTACGCATTGCCGCAAGAGCCCTTTGGGTTTCGACAATAGCTGCGCGATGTTTTTTGATTGCGGTTCGAATAGCCGCAAATTTCGGCTCGTAAATGTGAAACAGCTCCTCCTGGCGTGCCGACATGGGACCCATAGATTTTCGGGTGAAGGTATCGCCCGCGCCTTTCGACACCGCAAACAATTGCCAGCTCCTCGACTTACCAGGCGCGGACGCCTGACGCCAACGTACCTTTGACCAGGTGATGGTTGGAGTACCTGAAGTGCTCCGGAACACCCTACAGGTATGGGTCTTTAACTCTTGGGTTGAATCGAGTCGTTGCCAGTGTTCCTCCTTCAGGCTCAAAGCCAATTCAAACAGGGCATCAAGGGCCTCCTTAGAAGTGTTCAACACTTGGGTAGCTGAATGTAAATAACCCGAGTTTTTTTCTATTCTATCTATCCGCATTTCTGTCATGTTTTGCTAATGCGGGAAATCGAGGTGAAAACCAGCCTCAACCCCCCGCAAATCCTATGTTTTGGGTCATCTATCAAGCATTGCTAATCATCTGCAAACGCATGTGAATTTACGAATACGGTCTTTTCACTTCTTAAATTCATCTGGTTTTACGAATAATCAGCAAGCAACCTTTCGAAAGTTAATAGCACCACATCACCTCATCATGGACAGCCCCTAACGACCCCCAACCAGGGGGTTGATCATCGACTTGCATTATTTTCAGGCATGCCAAGATCAAATCGACTCAAGACGCACTCCAGTATTTCGCGGGGACGACAAAGCCGTGATTGGTGGATTGAGAGGGTTTAGTCGTTCTCGTGAACGACTAAACCCTCGCGAATCACTGAGATACCAAATCTGATGATGTGCGTTGCGGTTTGTCGTTCTGCTGGACGACTGGAATTTGACTGAATTGATTAATGGTGAGGAATTGGAAAATGGCAAAAGCCGTTGAAACAGGAAAACTGGTAGTTGGTCTCGACATCGGGTACAGCAACCTCAAGCTCGCCTACGGTTTCAAAGGTGGAGCTGAACCAACTGTCGTCGTCAAACCCGCGCAGGCAGCGCCAATTACTCAGATGTCTACTGGTTACGAAGATGGGTCGGCTCGGCGAGAAGGTGAGTATCGTGTATTGGTCGATGGGCAGCCTTGGGTTGCTTGCATTGATCCGGGCAGATCCAGCGGTATGCAGCGGCAATTGCATGAAGATTTCACCTCAAGTGATGTTTACAAAGCCCTATTCCACGCCTTTCTCATTGAGGCTTGCCAGGAAGGTGACATCATCGATGTTTTGGTGACTGGGCTACCGGTATCTCACAATCGTAACCGGGCGATGCGTGAGGCATTGATCGCTCGACTCAAAGGGGAGCATCAGGTCGCGGCAGCTCGCAAAATCACCGTAAAAGAGGTCATCGTGCTGGCTCAGCCGGTGGGTACCTTCGTAGACGTCTTTTCCTACCACGAAGATGGAGCTGCCTTTGACGAATCGAGCGTTTTGGTCCTCGATTCTGGGTTCTTTAGCTTGGACTGGGTTCTGTTTGTAAACGGTGAACTGGTTGAAAGCTCTTCAAACAGCTCGTTGAAAGCAATGAGCGTGATGCTTGACGCGGTCAATGAAGAGATCATCAAAGATCTGGGGGGAAGCCCCGGTACCGAAAAGCTTGAAATTGCCCTGCAGCAGGGCAAAACGTCTATCCGTCTCTTCGGAAAAGTGGTGGAGCTTGAAGTGTACTTGCAGCGAGCAGCTGCGAGAATTGCACCGGCAGCGCTTGAAGAAGTAAGACGTGATATGAGGTTTTTAGCAGGCAAGGAGCTGGATTTTTTGGTCGGCGGGGGCGGCGGCGGGAAGTTTTATATGGACGCAGCTAAAGAAGTCTATCCGAAGACACAACCGATCATTTCCGACAGCCCTGTAACGTCCAATGCCACCGGATTTTTCTGGTATGGCGTAGATAAGGCAGCCTGATAAATGCCCTCCATCAAAACGCAAGTCATCGTTGATGAGTCCTCTCCCGAATTGCTGGCCGAACTGGAGCACCTCTCCCCTCGAAGCAGAGCGGAGCGCGTGAGAGCCTTGGCTACAGCCGCCATTTTGATGAGAGGGCAGAGTCAAATGTCGAACCTCGCTGGGGCAGCTGCGATCCAGTATGGGACCATCGAAAAAGTGGTCGCATCTACTCCAGAGGTCACACCAACTCCGGCAGGCCCACCAATTTCATTGCCAACTGAGAAGGATCCCTCTTCGGCGACCTCACCTCAGCAAACGGCGCCTCAGTTGGAACCACAACGAGCTCGAAGGCAATTGCCCAGTAGCATCAATGCAACGATGTCATGATCACAAGGCCCCTGTAGGGGCCTTGTGTTTTTTTAGATCGGGGTAGAAAGAGATCTAAGAACACGAGGGTAATTGAGTGAACACAATTACTGGATTACAGATGCCAGAAAGATACATTGATCGTACAGAGGTGCTTGCGTGCTACAGCGGCCTACAAGCGGGCTGGGAGGGCGTACTCATTGGAAGGATAGCTGGGATGTCAAAATCTGACACAAGCGGCTTACCTGCATCGTTGAGGCTTTCAGATGGTGTTGGCAACGAGCTGAACGCAAAAGTATTTTCAAGCAACCCCGAATCAATCATAGAGGGGGCTGCTTTTGCGTACGCTGGCCGAGTGGTTGCTATCCCAGACGAGCTGGTTTTTGAGTGTTTCGAACTCGCTAGACGGTATGTTGGAAGAGTAGAGCCGCAATATCGGATCTCAAGCAACGCTAGCGACTACTTCTCGCGTCTACCACTAGACGAACGGGAGGCCGAAAAATGGTCGGCAATAAATTACATGCATTTTGAGCTAGGACCTGCCCTTCCCAGGCTTCTCTCAGTCTCACCTGCGCACGTAGATGTTGAGCTATCAACAGCGCTTCAAGATCTGCATTACCCAGAAAGCCCTGAGGCTGGAAGAAAGGTCGGTCCCGAATCGCCAGAATTCTCAAAGCCATCAATCATGAGAAGGCCCAACTCCAGCAGCTACTGACTGGAAAAGACTTCAACCGCTGGGCCCAAGATCCCCGCGGTTTCAGTCTTCAACCTGCTAGCTCAGCTTTCAGCGTTACAGGGGGGTGACTTCGAAATGGTTGAACAGCCGCCCGATTATGCTTACTCCAGGGTCGGTTGGATAAAACTCAGCGTCCACAGTCAATGTGAATCCTGGGTAAGTCGAGTTCACGGGCATGGCCATATATCCGCGGACCGTGGGGGAAACAACCCTAATGATTGCCGATCCCTGAACCGCCAGAAGAAAATAACCTTGAGTCAAAGGCTGTTTACGAATATCCACTAAACAATGGTCCCCCGGTTTGAGCTTCGGGGCATTCGTATCTGACGTGATTGTCAGCAACCTACAAAGATCTGGATCCCTTCCACCCAAGGCAAAATAGCTGCGGTCTTGGGTGAGAACAAATTTAGTTGCTGTTTCGTGCCCGACTGGCTTTTTGCGGATGTACCCCAACTGATAAGCGAGCTCATCTTCAGTTAGTGAAACGAGCTGGGCTTCCTTCTCGTTTGCTGTCGCGGATTCGTCACCTGTTACCAACCAGGTGAAATTAGCCCCGGTAGCTTGGCAGAAGGACATCAAATTACTCAGGGTAGGCTCCACCTCTCCCTTGAGGTAGGAGCGAAGAGTCGAATCTGAAAAGCTCACGCGATCACAGATCCATGAATTCCCCTTTTCGCCCATTGCACGCTTCATCCGGGCAGCAAAGGCTTCCTTATCGAAAGTCGTGGGTAACACATCACTCATTTATAAGGGGTCTCATCGTTCAAGTGTTTGAATCCATTCAAAGCCTTAGGATTCTGCGTATTTAGTCTACATGAATACTAACCATAAATAGGTGACTACCATCGTAGTCAATCATATGGCAACGCGCCATCATTTTGACTGTCTAGTAGACGCAAACTTGTTAGCGTCAAAAAAACTACAGAATCCTACAAAAGTGTAGGCATAAACCACAGTTTAACCAAAAAAGACCACGGCAAGCTGCGAAAATTCCGCAGGTTAACGGCGGCAACCTATTGCAACCCCCGACAACCCAAACTAGAATTCCGTCACAAATTAGGCGCCAATTTCCGTATCTCGCTGCGCAATCGCGTTGGGATACCAAAGAAAAGCCACGGAATTATGAGAAAAACACTTAGGATCATCGTGTTCAGCACGGCAGTAGCTTCCACCGCACCGAACGTCTTTGCGTTTGATTTGCGTGGGACAGTGTGGGAGGAGTTTGGTAAGCCAAAAGCTTTGGATCCGTTGCTGCTTTATGCGGTTGCCCTCCAAGAAAGCCGAACTGATGCCGGTGGATCCAAAGTAAGGCCGCACCCTTACGCCATTAACTGCAAGGGCACAGGTGCTTTTTACCCTGAGACTCGGGTGAAGGCAGAGGAGATTCTCCGTAGAGAGCTCAAGCGCACCAATCTTTGCGATGTGGGCCTCATGCAGGTGAACATCCGATGGAACGGGTACCGGGTCGGACGCGTAGAGGACCTGTTCGAACTCAGAACAAATGTAAAGGTAGGTGCGCAGATCCTCAGAGAAGCGATCGACGCTCGGCCAGGAGACATGGAGCTGGCCATTGGCGGCTACAACACCCAGAACCCCGACCTAGAAGAGACAAGCCGCGATTATGCGAGAAAAGTCCTCTCTATTTGGCGGCGGCTACAGATTTTGTCAGCCAAGGTGAACTGATGTTTGAATCTCAGTTGCTTCTCGAGGCCCTCTCTTCACTCAGTCAATCACAGCCCGATTCTTTCAGGAGCTTGACTGCATTTTCTCTCGCTGAACGAGAGTGGATGAAGAAAGTCGACCATTCTACGTACATGGGATTGGCCAGCAGTCCTGTTAGCCCTCTGACAATCAAATTTGATGACACTGCGACTTCACAGCTCAAAGGCTCCGAAGACCTCTACAAGGTCATGTGTGTGCTTTTAGAAATTCGTGCGCAGTTAAAGAACGACAAACTCAAAGCTCAGCTACGGCATGGCCTCACCCGACAAATGGCGAGCTGGCTACAGAACGCAAACTTTCAATCTGTTCATGATGCCCTTCGAGGCGGACGTATCCAGTTCCAGCTGCGCGCCGGAACTGATGTTGCGGACAGAAACAGTGCTTTACAAACATTACGGATATTGGGCGGAAACGCTAAGCGAGGGAGAAAGCTATGAGCCAGGCAGCATCATCGGAAACCATCATTTTTGCGAGAAAGATGATTGGCGCAGGCTTTCGAAGTGTTGTGGTCAGAAATTCCACAGGGGTTTCTAGAAAGATCATTGAGAACATGCGAAAGAATTCCGACGCGCCTGAGTCCTCATGCGGTCCATTGAGCAGTGCTGAGACATTGATCAAAAGCAATGCCGCGGCTGTAGAAGCAACCATCTTCTTGCTCAGTTATCGTCAACTGGCGATTAAGCCGGATGAGGAAATCGACGTTGAAGCTGTTATCGCTGCATTCGATGTCTACCAGGATGCACACGGGGCTGCTCGTGGAGGTAAAGTCGATGAGACCGTGCTCCTTGATATCAACGACGCCTGGGTCATTGCCCGTGATTACCGTTCTGCAGAACTGAGTGAGCATTACTGCGGTCATTGCGGAATATCGTTTTTTAGGCCCGTTCGCCTTTCTCAAAAATCCTGCCCGTTGTGTCAGCTGCAGGACGTCGAAGATCAACCCTCTGCGTTTGATAATAGCCTTAACATTTCCCAAGTAAGGGATGAGGCTTTAAAAATGCGCAACTGGGGTCAATCAGACGATGAAATAGCGCGTTCACTCGGCGTGTCCAGTGATGATGTCGAGAAGTTGCTAAGCCACTGATACCCTCCCCTCCCCTTTCTCCACTGCAGCAGTAGCAAATGCACGTACAGACTGAAGAGCAGATCCACTGTGTGAATTCTGCTCTGGAAGCGGCGAACTCCTCTAAGCCATTGGTCATCGAGGCTGGTGCAGGATGCGGAAAGACCACTACTCTGCAGTCAATCTCATCCGCGCTGTTCGAAACAGGCCACGCTAAGCAGTTGTACCTCGCGTACAACTCCGCTTTGGCTGCCGCAGGGAGAGAAGCATTCTCTATCGGCGTTGAGGTTCGAACCGTTCATAGTGCTGCCTATCGCGCACTTTCTAAAGCCTTGGCACATCGAAAAACGGGTTCCGTGTACAGCAAGCACATCATTGATGCACTTGCTCTTGATGGTCGTACAGGAGTTCCTGATAAGTTTGCTTATGCCAGAGCGCTGCTCACATCCATGGAGCGTTTCTGCGCATCCGCTGACAACAACATATGCCTCGATCACATAGCCCAGTGGCTGCTGCACGACGCCATTAGCATCGAGCAGGCCATTGAGGATACTCAGCAGTTGTTCCAGCTGGTTTCCCCTCTTAGCAAAGGCAGCATTCCGGTCAGCCATGATGCTTATCTTAAAACATGGCACCTCTTGGGTGCTCCAGGTATGAACGAATATGACTCGGTCCTTGTCGACGAGGCTCAAGACAGCTCGGCGGTGATGCTGGGGTGCTTGGAGCATGCAAATAATCTGATCGCTGTCGGAGATTCTGCACAACAGATCTACGCATTCAGGGGGGCTGTCGACGCTTTGAGAAACATGGAAGGGAGGCGGTGCTCGCTATCGCAAAGTTTCCGATTTGGCCCTGAAGTAGCTGTTCTCGCGAATAAGCTGCTTCAAAAGAAGAAGGCTAAACCTGGCTTAGTGTTGAAAGGTATGGCGTCCAAGGGAACAACCTTAACCGCTGCTCCAAAGGGTGAAGCGGTTACCAAGATTTATAGAACCAATGCAGAGCTCGTGAAAGATGCACTTATGCTTTACGACTACAACCGTTCGGATCAGGTTTTCGTCATCGGAGATTTAGAAGATTTAGCATTAAAGGTTCGTACTGCCTTCGACCTAAAAAAAGGAGTTCTTAGTGGGAAAAAGCATCCTTCATTCTTTCAGTTCAAGTCTTTTTTTGAGGCTGAATGCTGGGCTGAGAAATATGCTGATGCGGAAATTGCTCAGATAATCTCGATGACGAAGGAGTTTGATTCCCGATCAAGTGATGTTGTCGGGATGCTCGAAGATCTGGGGGCACGCACCAAAGCTTATAAAAAACCACCTATTGATGCGAGGTTCATCCTAACAACCGCACATCGGTGCAAAGGGCTCGAATGGGCGAACACGATAATCGCGTCCGACTTTGATAAATTGTTCACACCGTTCAACCAGAAACGTCTTGGTTCTAAGGTCGATGATGAGCTAAACCTGCTTTACGTTGCATTGACTCGCGGTATTCAGACAGTGGACATCAGAAGCTCTTATCTAATGGATATCGCCAGCTCATAGTGCTGGTCATTACTCCCCTCCTCTGCCCTTTCCACCTAACTCCCCCTCTCATCTTTCGACGTGCATGGCTTGAAGGCCTTGTCTTTTCACTAGCCGTTGGCTACCCATGATTTGTATCTTGAAGACACGGTCCGTGTCTCATCCTGTCGTTTCTCAGTCGTTTCTCAGTCGTTTCTCAGTCGTTCGCAAGAGCGGCATCGCGCGTGATTATCTTCGTTCTATTCCGCTGTCGTTCAGGAGAGTGGCTGTAAAATGTCTACCCTGCTGTCGTCCAGCGCAGCGGCTTTAAGTGAATTGCACTGTCGTTCATGAGAGCGGCTGTAGAATGGTTTTATATCTTCGAAGCTGTATGCGTTCCTACTAGGAACAAGCGCTCGATCACTAGACGTTCTAAAACGGCCGTCTGGAGTAGGGCAGATTTTTAATCGGTGTCGTTGCCATCTGAATTTCATTTGTTTTTGGTCTGCTGAAGAAGGTCATGGTTATCTGGTCTTCCAAACTGACGGAGAGAACCGTTCCTAGTAGGAACGAGAGGAAGTCTTGGTTTTTAGAATGACCATACCCGCCGCCCGCCTCTATCGGAATGCCATCGCCGATGGTAAGCAGAAAATTTGAGGATCTGAGCTTTCCCTGCGTTGAGCAGCAGATAGGTCAATCGATATGGCGAGGTAGATTGCGCAACGTGGTGTAGCGTTCCTACTAGGAACAAGCGCTCGATCACTAGACGTTCTAAGACGGCCGTCTGGAGTAGGGCTGATTTTAATCAGTGTCGTTGCCGTCTGAATTTCATTTGTTTTTGGTCCGCTGTTGAGGGTCATGGTTATCTGGGCTTCCAAACTGACGGAGAGAACCGTTCCTAGTAGGAACGAGAGGAAGTCTTGGTTTTAGAATGACCATGCCCCGCCCGCCTCCATTGGAAAATTGGGTGACAGCCTATCTCCGATGGTAAGAAGGAGATTTGAGTGTCTGAGCTTTCCCTGCGCAGAGCGGCAGATAGGTCAATCGATATGGCGATATAGATTGCGCAACGTGGGGTAGCGTTCCTACTAGGAACAAAATAGAAAGCGTGCTTTTTGTGGATTTCAGGTCAGGCGACTGTAGAATGTATACGCATCACCCTGGCCGATCCACCACGAATTTGAGCGTCCCTGCACAAAGGTGCCAAGCGTACCGCGCGGAACTCGGGGCATCGACCTGGGGTTAAAACGAGGGAGCGCTTCAGACTAAGCGTTCCTAGTAGGAACAAGGTATCGATGCTTGCGTTTTTCGAATGTGCGGTAGCATCAGATCAACATTTTTAAATGGGAGTTGAGCTGTGGGAAGCACGCCGAAATTAAAGAAGACAGTTATTTTCGTATTCGCGAATCATAAAGGGGGGGCAGCTAAAACGACCTCTGGCATAAACGTGGGTGACGAAATCGCGCAAATGGGTTACTCAGTTTGTTTGCTCGATTTGGATCCCCAGGCTAACGCCAGTCGGCACATCGGGATGAGCCACCCATCAGAAATTCAATATACCGCTGCTGAGATGCTGTCGATCACGGAGCTGCCACTTGCGGTATTCATCCATGATGAAACTCGAGTAGAAGGGTTGTCGCTGATATATGGCTCGATTGCTCTAGAGAATTCTGATGATTTGCTTAGGGCAGAACCACGGCCTAATGAAGTCCTAAAAGAGCGCCTTGCTCCTCTGATGGGAAAGGCAGACTTCATCATCATTGATTGCCCACCTAGTTTGAAATTGCTAACCACGAATGCGTTGGCCGCTGGAACACATTTGATTGTCCCAGTTGAGTCTGGCGATGCGTATGGCCTGCATGGTCATGAAGATTTACTAAATCGAGTCAAGAAAATTAAGCAGATCAATCCCGAACTGGTAAATCTCGGGGTGCTTCTGAACCGTCATGACCAAAGACAGCTAGTCTGCAAAAATATGGAAGAAAACGCAGCGAGTCTCTATGGCACAGTTATTCCAGTCAAATTAGGAACTACTACAAAGGTTAAGCAAGCATCTAGCTTGCAAATGACGCTGCGTCAGCTTGAAAGCGGAAACACGGTAAGCAAGCAATTTCGTCAGTTGGCTGAATGGCTTGTAGATGAAACCAAAGAATTTAGGGGGGAAGCATAATGGCTGCTAGGTCGTCCGCACAGAAAACTGAACCGGAGATGGCTCCCCAAAAACCTCAAACAGTTAAGAAGGCAGGTTTGGCTGGCCTATTGAAAGACTCTTTATCTCATCAAGTAGGTCAACATCGGGAGATGCAACCGAACGAGGCTGACGAGCAGGGGACCAGGGTGGCTCAGCCGCTTAGGGTTGATTTAATTGATCCCAACCCCTATCAACCTCGCATGACTTTTGACGCCGCGGAGATTGAAGAACTTGCTCAGTCAATCGATGAATTAGGTCTGCAAAACCCAATAACTGTCAGAGTGAAAGGTGAGCGCTTTGAGCTTGTCAGCGGCGAATGTCGGCTGAGAGCTCACAAAGTACTCGGAAGGGTAGTGATCAGCTCCTTCGTAGTGCAGATAGACGATGAAACCAGCGCTGCAAATGCACTGCAGGAAAACGTGCAGCGTAAGAATCTGTCTGACTTCGAGATATTTAATTCGATTATGCGAATGAGAGCAGACTTCAAATCGAGCAACACGATCAAGCAAAAAATCAAAATTAGCAAAGCTCACCTTTCTCGAATCGATGCTTTTGAAGTGTTTACACCAGGAGCGCTTGAGATCCTGAGAAAGAACCCGAAAATCATGGGCAGCAATACTGCTGGAGCTCTTCGGTCTGCATTGAATTTGCTGCCTGAGCTGGATAAAACAGCGATCGATGACGCTTTCTGCAAAGCTCTCAGAGATCTAACGAGCAATAAAATAAAGCAAAATGCTTTTGTCAATGCCGTACTTTCTCAACTCGGTGTTACTAAAACTCCTAAACAAAAAGCGGTTTCATCCGATATTCAAAGGGAGGGTGTAACTATCGCGTACGTGAAAGATACCAAGAAAGAGCGTGTGATCTGTCTCGATAGAAAGGAATTCACAGAGGATCAATTGAATAGCATCTGGGATTATGTAAAGTCAGTTTCACCAACCAAGAAAGAGTAGGCCGCTAAGGTAAGGGCCGGAGCGCAAATTAGCGCTCTGGCTTTTCATCTTAGACCAACATAAATAATCCGAACCACCAAATATCAGAATTGATTAGAACTCTTATGATTTCTCAAGCCCAGTTGCTCAGAGCGGCTTTCCAGTATTTACGAGTCAAAACTGAAGAGGATAATCCCGCGCGCGAACAAAAAGCGTCGATTCTTCTTGCCGAGCTGTTGACGCTGGTGCTGCTGAGAAATAGAAATCGAAAATTAGAGGACAGTTACCCATGGATGGTTAGCGCCCAAGCATCTCAGGAAGCTGAAATTGTTTTGATGAATGGAGGAGGAGATTTGAAGTCCTTGTTTTTTCAAGATCCAACCAGTCACGTTATGTATTTGAGCTGGCTTGGTATGGAGCGAATCACCACGGTAGCAGGAGCTGTATCGCCCGAGGATCTGATCTTTTTAGGTCACAAGGGAATGGTCATGGATGGATTGGCAGTACCAGATTTGGTCGGTTTGAATGATAAAGAGGGGAGGGCGGTTGCGGTGCTTATCGGATCATACCTTCAGCAATTTGAAATCAGACCTAGATAGAAGGATTTGCTTTGGCTTGGTTATGCAGAAGCCTGCCGGTGGTTAGGCGGAGGATTTCTAGGGCGTCATGTATAGGGCATTTTGAACTGAGTGCGAGTTGAGATAAGCCCAGTTTTCCAACACTGAATACATCTGCAGGGCCGATCGGCACTGCAACCCGTTTTATCCCTTCAGATATGCGGCAGAATATTCTTCCATTTTCGCCCTGATTTTCCATCATCAATGATTTGTTACCAGCACCGTGGTTCGATGCTGCGAACATTGGTGCCCAGCCAAAAACTGTAGCTAGAAGCGCAGGTAGTTCCCTAGAGGTCACCTGGAAAATGATTTTGTCCTCCCAACGGTAATTATTAGGTTCGCCGTTGGCAGCTTCAATCAGCAGCGTCGGATCACCAGCTTCAGTTACAGTTGGTTCAAATTTAAGTGCGCCGCTACCGCCGTAGACTGTGAACCCAATTTTCTTGGCCTTCATGGATATGACCTCAAGCTAAATTTGATCGTAATACCAGCCCTGCACTATAAGTCATAGCGACCCCAACCTCTAAATTCTGCCCCCTCCTTGACCACTGCGCTCCGCGCGGTGGAAGGGTGATTGAAGGTAAATGTTAGGAGAAGGGAAGGGGGCTTATACGAGAGAGAAGGGATATGGTCTATATTGAACAGTAAGTATAGGGCTGGTATTACGCTGTTCGCTTAGGACAACGAGAGTACCGGCACCGTGAACGTGACAATGAGCACACATGCTCTGACAGAGGTGGGTAATGATTTTCGACTTGCGCGTTGCTTGGAACGAGATGATCCGGGCCCAGCTCGACTTCAATTCGGAGTGGACGTCCAAAGTCGTTGCAGCGCAGGTATGGACGTTGTCAATAAAGGCTACTGCACAAAGTACAAGCGTGATTACACCGATATTCCTGGAAGGTCAGGAAGCGATAGAGGCGTCTAAAAAGGCCATTTCTCAGTTTGAAAAGGAAGAGACGCAACACCCTGGAACGGTTGTGCGTTTACCTGGCTGGATAGGGGTTCATACCTCTGTACTCGCCTCAGCACGTGCGGCCAATCGGGCGAGGAAGAGTTTCTTGGAACTGCTCGGCACTGAAGTAGAGAAAACAAATTTAAAAACAATGTCGAAAGGCAAATTTGTCCGGTCAGCGTTGAAAGTGCAGGTCGTTCTGAAACAAATTGAGCGCCGCATTCAGGTTTTTGACGGGACACCGCGACGTATTCTTTTCACTTGGGCGGGGAATACCGCGGCGCCGGAGACAGTGGCACTCTCAACGGTTATCGAGAAACTGCAGATCCAGCTGGAAGATGCTATCCGTGATGGAGATCTGCCTAAAGAACAACAGCGCCAAATGGAGCTTCGAGCTCTTAATGGATTGAGTTCGGATACTTTGATGCATCGCTACAGACCAATTGCACCTCATCCACGCGTGATGCTCTACTTTGGGGAGGGGGCTCGGTACGATGCAATGCCTCACGCCAACCTGCCGATTTTTGTAGTCATGGATGAAAAAGCTCCCTGGCCAAGGGTGGATGGATTAGGGACGTTCGATCCAGACAAGGCTAGGCGACTAAGATCAGACAAGGCAACTCGCTACCCCGTTATTCCACGTCTGGACCTATACCTACAGGCAGATCGCGAGGCGTTTAAAAGCGAGATCGACCATCAAGCAGCTATGCCTGTAGCCACAACGTACAACCAAAAACCGTGAGTTCTTGCATTAGATAGGGGAGGGGTAAAATGGAAGTACAAACCAAGGAGATCCCCATGAATTATATGAATCTGATTGTCGACGAAGCTCGGATTGTCGAACTGCACATTGAGGCAGCTCTATCTGTGCGGGTATCCATCATCCGGTACATCGGGGGAACTCCAGGCTTGAGCGACCACCAAAATCTTCTGCTTCGCTCGATGGCTGCCATTTTGAGCAATGCCAAATCAAGGGGCGCTGATCAGGCACTGGCGGCAGATTTCATTAATATGGCCGATGAGTTGAAAGAAAGTGTGTCGACCAAAGCAGAGTACTTAGATCAGGCAAACAGTGAAATATTGCCTTGGGAAAGTCCCGCGCATTACGCAGTGAATGCGATACAGAATGTCCTGCGTAAGATTGATAAAGCGACCGGTTCCTCAATGATCATGGGCCTGATCAAGCTTGGGCTCGCCTTAGCTATGGTTTGGGCAGTCAAAGAAGAAGGGAAGGGTGCTGCTGAGTTTCTTGCTGCAGTAGCAGGGATGGTCTTCGTTATGATTTCTGTAATGGCTCGTGTTAAAGGCAAAGATTTGTCGATCGCCTCCTTCATCCTCGGCGCCGCGACTGCTTACGGTGCTGTCTACTTTACGATGCATAGTAGTACAGAGAACGCACTTGGGATCTGCGCGGTTGGAGCCGTATTTGCATTTTTGTACATCCTTATCGCCAATGCTCAGCACGTAGATCCAGGGCTGGGGCATTCGCCGGTTAGAGCAAACAGAAATGTGATGGGTGGGCCAGAAGAAACCTTCAAGATGACAAACCCCGCTACTGGCTTGCCGATGATGGGAGATGTGGATATCGAAGGGAATCCATTTGGATCTGGAATGGATCGATGATCTGCGGCCGATGAGAGCGTTATCGGTTTCAGAAATAATAGCGAATACCTGCGCACTTTTCCGTGAACACCGATCCGGGCCTGCTGATATTCTGATCAGGAAGTCCACCGTCCACTGTCTCAGGATAAACCTCGATCTCCATCCAATCCTGACATAGCTCGCCGAGCTTGATCCCTTCGCCTAAGTCAATTCCGCCACTTGATCCGCGTTGCGTCCGTCACCTGGTGCAGGCCTGAACATGATGTGACGTGATGTTGGGGTTCCTGACGCTTGCCACCGGCATCCGGATGACCGAGCTGGCCTTGTTGGAGATTGGCAACATGCTCTATCCCAGCGGCGCGATCCGCCGCGAGGTCTACTTGCGGGCCTAGATTACGCAGGGGGGCCGAGCGCGAATCTCTACCTGACACAGCCCAAGTGCCTCGCCAGCATTGAGCAACTCCAAAAGTGAACAGCGTCACTGATGGGTAGGTGTTCTAGTCTGGAAATCGCAGCGTCGACCCGCATGAACATAACTCGTAAAAGAAAAACCCCGCTATTTCAGCGGGGCTCCAATTACTGTCCAGGCATATATGGCGGTTTGTTAGCTGGACCTGTTTCAGAAGGTAGCTGCGGAACATCCAAAACGTCATGCCCACCGGAATACTGAGCTTGAGGCTGCTTTGGTGCAAAGTCTGGTGACATCGCGGTTGGCCGTGTGTCCGCTGGAAGATGAGGGACATCATTCACATCGTGCCCACCGGTGTGCGGTTGTGCAGGGGGAGGATTATCCAGCGAAGCCGGTATAGGCGAATCAGGCCGTAATTGACCTGGTCCGTATGCTCCTGCCGCGTTGGGATGAATAATACCGGCTTCGGCTGCCCCTTCAAGCGCTGCACCCATTACACCTGCAGACTCCCTCACTACCTCATTAGTCAGACGCTCACCCGCACCAAACTGACCAACTTTCGGTACTTCAAGTTGGTCTGCTCGCTCTCTATGGTCAGCGCGAGCAGCGTTGATGCCTGAATTTCCCAGATTCTCTGCCTGAGCTTTTCCACTTTCAAACAGTGAGTCACGAGCACCAGCCGCCGCAACGCCTGACACATCCTTGACGCCCATGTTATCAAAACGATTTGATAGCCCTGCTGCATCAATAGACGGTCCATTCATCATCATATTCGAGTTATGCGCGTCGTTAGACACACCAAAGCCCGCGGTTCCAGGCATGACAGACGCAACAGTTTCCCAGTCTCCGCTGGTTGCCAATGCTTGAACCATACCAGCGACTTGTGCCGCTTTAGGATCAGCCATTGTCGAACCATAAGTTGAGGCAAAGGAGGCAGCTTTCTCCTGAAGTCCAGCCCCGTACACAGCTTGTTGAAGGCGCTCTGCAGCACCATCAGATTTCAAAACGTCCTGAGCTACAGCATCGAGTTTTATAGAGCTCGAAGAACCGAACATGTTCTGCAGACCAGACATTTCTTGGTAACTCTTCTGAGCAGAAAGAGTTTGTTGAGATTGCTTAGAGATCTGTTCCGAATCGGAGGAAGAGAATGTTGACGTTTCAGCATTAGATAGCGAATGCGCCTGCTGAGCGTTGACGCCATTATTGATGGAGCCTGTAAGAGCTTTATTGAATCCGGTTTCTTCGCCAATTTGCGCTAGCCTGCTCAAATTCTTGTTATCAGACTCGGTCAAGTTCTTACCGACCTGGCCAGAAAGCTTGGCACCGGTACCTAGTGCCTCTAAACCTGCAGAACCGCTAGCGCCAATAGCGCCCATGTAAGCATTTACTGATTTTTCCGAGATCCCTTCAGAACGAGCTTGCGATGCAAAGTCCTTGTACGAAGACGACCCAGAAACACCGTATGCACCCCCTATCGTTTGTCCTAGCTGTGCAAGATCGGTCGACGAACTCGCATTCTGGTAGGAATTCTGGACACCACGACTGAACGCCTGATTAAGCGACGTTTGGGCGCCCTCCGCGGTTTGTTGAGCCGACTGAACAGAGCTGGTGAGAGCAGAGTTCGAATTGAGATTAGGGCGGTTCATTTCAGAGTTTGTTATACGACTACCCATCGTCGGATCATTTTGTGCAAGGGCCGACATGGCCATGCCAGCACCTGGAGAAACGACATCCGGGCTGGCAATCTTCTCATCGATTGTGTCCCGACCGTTCATACGGTTCGCAATGCTCATACCAGCAACCGAGCCACCCCAGACCAAGAAACCGCACAAGACAGGGACGGAGGATGCCATGTATCCTCCAACTCCAACCCAGGTACCAAGAATACGTTCGACCTGCATAACGGACTCAAAGGTAATCTGGGATGTTTGCAACTGATTCAGCATCAGGCTCTGGATCTGATACTTAGCGCCAGAAATGATGAACAGATTTACGATCGCCATGATGGGGGTCCAAAGCATCATCCAGGCGGCCATCAACAGATATTTCCCGAGCATCGAGATGCCTTGGCTTCCAAGAACAAGGATGAACGCCATCAACGGTGATATTGCGTAGATGAAACCCTCGAAAAACGTCAAGAATGGCCTGACGTTCCGGACGAACATGTTTCCTTCTGCCGCCCACTGGGTGTTCTGCTGCATCACGGCCTGGCTCATCATGATCGCAGCAGCATCCTGCATATCAGCCATTGCTTTGGACGCTGGTCCGTCCTGAAAAACAGGAAGGAGTGCGCTGGCCAACGCAAACTCTCGGGCATCAGAAGCTGCAATACCTAACGAATTCAACGAGTCTGTAACTTTGCCTTCAACTTCAAAGCCATCATTGAGCTTTGGAAATGCCGATTTAGTAGAATCCATCAATGAAGGTAGTTGGCTGGTTGTAAGCTCTACCAAACGTGTATGTGCATCGGAACAGTTGAGCAACTCTTCACCACCCGGTGCATAAATCAATGTTCCGTATACTGCGGAATCAAAACGAAGAGCTTGCATAGGCGAGCCCTCGTTCTTGATTTTATTGAAAGCACTAGGGTCTCTTTCGATATTAACCATGGTACATTCACGGACGTAATTCATCCATGAAGTATAGAGATCACCAGCACCGCCAGTCTGATTAAAAGCAGGGATAGCTGTCATGTCTTGCGTAACTCTTCGAAACTTCATCAGAGTATCTAGAGGGTCAGCAAAGCCATATTGGGTCATGGCAGGCGTGGAGAATCCCTGTTCAAATAGTTCTGAAAGTGTGATTCCAATACCCGATAAGAAAGAACCGACGGCCACTGGCCCGAGAGGCACCCCATCAACAACTTCGACAGCGCCTGTATATTTGTCCTCAACAATGGCTGTAGCCGTAGCACCAAACATCGCAAGGTATAGAATGACGCAAACTAGTAATTTATGAAATTGAATTCCTGTATTGTTACTTACTGCTTGAAAAGCAATCAAGAATACGCCAAACATCAAACCAATACGAGCTAATGCCTCGACATCACCGGTGCCAGATATCATAGCAACAGCGTTGAGGATTTCACCCAGAAATCTGGCGTCCCCGATAGAATTAATAGTAAATTCGGCGGCCATCAGTTGGATGCCTCTGGATAATTAGCAGCGCGACCAATAAACAGACTTGTTTTTGGCATAGCGGCCATAAATTCTCGATATTGGCTGATCAGTTGAGGTTCACCGCCAAACTGCATCCGTAATGAGATGATTTCAGAATCAAATTTCTTCCGAGCTTCACCAAGTTTACGAACCGCTTCCTCGGTATGAGGTATGGTTGCTCCGGCAATTGCCATATCCGCGCCTCTCAATAATTCATCCATGAAATATTGAGACATAGCGAGAGCAATTACGCGCGAATTAGTTCGAACGTAAGTGCGGGCAAGACTATCAGATCGACTTGCCAAATTTCGAATCATGGTACCAAACGGTGTACCGTTCAGGCTACCAATCATGCGTTTCTCATCGTCACTAAAAGAACCAGTATTATGGTAGAACTTGCCAATAATGCCGATGCTTCCTCCCACACCGCTGAAAGCCTTTTCAATTTTCTGAGCCAGACCTTCAATTTTGATTTCCTTCATAGAAGGCTTGTTACAGTAATCATCGTCATCGCACTTATATACTGGCGCCGTGCCATCTCCTGTGCCCTCTAGAAAGTCCTTCAGGCTCAGCCCAGTAGGCTGGATATAACTGATGGTCGGGACCTTACCTTTCCCATCTGAAGCGTTTTGATCGGGTGCACCCAAGTTAATAGATCCGACGATACTCATGATTAATTCTTGAGTCTGGGTGTCGCCATATGTATATATGCCTTTAGTATTTTTCTCCTGCATAAGGCACCAGAGAACGTTACCCTGGTCCTTGCACATTTCGAATACACCGGCCTCATAGTTTTTCGAGCTGGTGGACTTTGTCGAATCCCCCCAGCTGCCGAACACGTCGGAAAGGCCTTTAGAGACGGATTTGGTACTGGAAGCGCTCTCGCGTTTGCTGTCTATGGCACTGAAAGCATCTGTAACCAAGCCCTGTGCCAGTTGGCAACTATTAGAAAATAGTTGATTCAATTGTTGGACTTTCTTCTGAAGGGTTTCAATATGTTTTTGACAAGTAGGACATAAAGCATCGAGGGCCATGTTAAATGCATAACCAGATGCGATACCTACAGCATTACTTGCAACAGATCGAAGCAACTGAACAAATTGCTGAGCGTTGATAAAGGAAAAAGAACCACCAAACATATCAATCCCGCCACAGCCCGATTCGAAAGAAGGCGGTTTTATTGAAACAAGTGAGGTAGTCATTATCTTGTTTCTTGTGGTAAACGCACCACCAGTTAAAACACCACGTCGAGCCGTTTCATAAGCGCCAGGGGCTGTAGTGTTAGACATGTTGTTAAACATGCTATCAAGCTGAGAATTCAGGTTGGCATATGTAACAGTCGAGCTTAAGCAGAACGTAACCGAAAGCATGAGTGATAAAACAGTCTTACGGGGCAATTTCATCGTTATTCATCCTTACGGTTTCGCGTAAATGGTCTTGAAGGTATTTTGAAAGTTGAGCTGGGTCTTCGAGCACTGCTTTATCGACCGACTGGAGCTCTTTAGATACTAGTAGGCCATTATCAAATACTGGCTGAGTAGATTGATACTGTTTAGTTGAAATAACTTTAGCGTCTCGTGCCACAACAACGATCCTGTTTAGTAAAGTATCGAGCGTCACGGCTCCAAAACCAACAACTTCGGTTCTGGAAGGAGGAATTGCTAGGGCTAATGCAGGCGTTTGATAAATACCCAACTGTTCAGCTTGACCGGAGTCGACCTTGTAATCCGGGAATAGTTGGTTATCTAAAGGTTTGCCATCAAGCGAAATGGGGATGATTGGAACGCCCGTTGCGTTCCGAAGCGCAACCAAAACACCAGCCTGTTCCGTACAAAGGATGCAGTTACTTTTAAAGAAAAAAAACAATCCCGACTTCGTACCGATCTCTTTGACAACTTCATTGCGCTTATCTAAAGCTTCCCTTGCCATAGCATTCGCTGCGTAGGTAGCTTGAGGCCGCCGAGAATCTTCATCAAGAAACGGGTCTCTCATGATGACATTGGTCGACATTTCGGAGAACTTTGTGGCTTTATCCATCGCCATGCGCTGAAGATAATAATAAGCACGGACGTTTTCTGGCGAGGGATCGTCCATCGCCCGATCTCGGAATTTTGGAAGTTCAACTCGGATCCAAGCGGACGTGAATGGCTTAATTTCACCCGGTTCAACTTTTGATATTTGCTCAGGTTCAGGTTTTGGAGGGGAGGGCACAGGTGGCACTTCCTTGACCTCGGGCTCTGGATCCGGGTACTCCTGATACCAGAACCAACCTTCACTTTTTCCTTGATAGAAGGACTGGCCCGCGATCGCTTCCGGATTGCTGCCCTCTCGCTGAACATCGGCCACGGCAAAAGATGCTAGACACAAAGCAGCCGCACCAGTCAGCAATCCTAACGATCGACTTTCAATCATCAGCGATCACCAGCAGCGAATGCGGCTACCTTAATGGTAGAAAATGCGTCATTGCGCCCAGGTCTGACCCTTGCATTTCTGATTGGTAGTACCCAGGGCAGGTGTTCAAATCGCGAATAGCCGAGTTTTTTCTTCATCGTGGTTTCGGAAAGGCCTAGCTCAGAAGCCACCTGAGCCAAGGTCATTTTGGAGCCATATTTATGCTTGTAGTCCTGTTCAAAGTCTGACTTCGCGTCAGATAAAAGGCGTACAGCATCGCGGGCCAGGTTGCCCGCATAACTGAGATGCATCGAGGCGCTCACCCTATAACTCCTTATCCTGATTGGTTTTGTCTACAGGTAAGGTATTGAAACTGGTGAGAGCAGGGGGAGGGTGTTTGCCCCCGGTCTGGGGGTCAAGTTTCAGTGAGTTGTCGGCTTGGTCTGGGACCGCTACTCCAAATGCTACTAGAAGTCCTCTCCTTTCATTATTTTCTGCTTCTCTTTGTCCCCTCGCATGTCATAAAGCAATGTGGTGGTGACGTTAGCGTGGTCGGCCAATTTCTGCGCCATCCCCTCACCATGCTTATCGATCATGCGAGTGATAAAGGTGCGGCGAAGATCGTGGGGTTTCACCTTTACGCCGCATGCTTTGGAGCGTTTATCAAGAATGTAATAGATCGCCTGCGGTGTTAACCCCTCATCAGTTATCACGCCAGGTGTGACTCTGTGCTCAGCAGGTCCTGAGGTAGCGGCCTGACCATGAGCTGACTCAGTCAACACTTTTTTTCTACCTTTCCTGATTCGCGTAAATAAAGGCCCTTCTGACCCCACCGCCGCGTTGCGGACCTCCAACCAAGCTCGAATACGCTTCACAGCGCCAGGGGCGATCCACTTTTTGAGCTCCTTGTTCCCCTTGCCGATGACCGTAACGAACCACTCGCTTTGGTTGAGGTTGTGAAGATCGATTGCCACACCTTCGGCCCTTCGAAGGCCAGACCCATATAGCAAAGAGATAATCGCAGCGTCTCGTAACCCTTGGTGCCGCCAGTCAGAAACACAATCAGCCAAAAGTTTGTGAAAGTCCCGCTCCTCAACGAATTTGCCAGTAGGCAGCCGCTGCTCACGGAATGGCTTTACCTCGCGCAGGCTGTGCAATCGATCGTAACTGATCAGCTCCAAGTGTTTGGCTTCATTGAAGACGCCCCTTAACGCCGACAGATAAAGGCCACAAGTTTTTGAAGCGTAGCCATGCATCCGCATTTTTTCGACGAGTGCGTAAAGGTGGACTCGCTCAACTTTTTGCCAAGCAATCTCTTCCAGAGGCACATCCTCTGCCCCCAGCATTGTCGCGACCTCTTGGAGTGCGTACCTCATTGTGAGCTTTGAACCAGGGCCAAGCCTTCGGATGAAATTGCTGTACGGATTGTTTTGAGGGTGCCTTGAAGAGCTCAGAACAATGTTCTGATCATCATCATCGTCAGCAAGCAACGTGTCGATGTCGAAGCTGGCCAGATCAGTCGAGGGATCCAAAATGACGCTCCACAGCTAAAAACAGGAAATCACATTCTGCCTTAGGACACATAGCGCTAAAGGTCAGATTTCTTATACCGTTTACTTTTCAAAACAACTATTTAGATAAGTAAAAATACACGATGATTTTGACGCGCGCGACGATTTTCTAAAGGGATCAAGGTTGAGGCCGCTCTCTTCACCAATCACTGCACAGAACGGCCACCGGGGCGTCAACCCAGATTCACGTCAATCATTGACACTGTGTCCCCCGTGCTCATCGAAATGAGCTCCGTGATCAAGACTGTTCGAAGGTCCACACCAAAGTCACCGGCACCGTTTTCTGCAAACCGTTCTATCGTCGCAAGCACCTGCAGCGGGCTTCCATCGCTATCTTTGTCCACTCTTATTGACTTTAATACATAGATCATCATATTAGGCCTAAATATAACGTCAGCGTTTGGATAAAATCCATATCCAGACAAGATGGTATGAGAAAGCATCGTTATTAAATGGACATTATTGGCCAGCGCAAGAATTTGCTTAGATTGTTTTAGCTTCACCACTTTCCTGTAAAACTGAGGATCCTGGCTGCGTAGGATAGTCAACATCTTGTGTCGATGTTGATCTATGTATCCACGAACAACCTCTTCTGCTTGTTCATTTGTCAGTGAGTCGCTGATAAATAGTTGCAAGGATGTACCTTCCTTTCCTTTTCTCAATAACCATCTGCCAACCAGATTTTGTTTGGTAGTAGAAAGTGTTGTCTTGTCGAGATCCATAAAAAGCTCTTTTGTCCCGAATAACCTTTTGAGGAAGATTAGTTACCGGCAGAGCCCCTTTGAGGTGTAACTGAATTTTGCGAAACACTCTGTCCAAAGCGAGGTCTCCCCTTGTGCGCTGGTAGTACCTATGGATCGCATAAGGTGGAATACAAACGAAACCCAAGCCTTGAGTCCATGCACCGGGAAGCTGCAAAGAGCTTTCTGTCCAGACTGCACAGGCAAACGGTTCAAAGTCTTGAACCTCTGATGGGATGCCAACGAGGCGAATTTCGGCGCCTATGAATTGCGTCCGGAGAAATGTCGCGAGCTTGTTCAGACCAGCTGTCCTACTCTGTAGGCTGCTGGCCCGTACCACCTCATCACGTGAGAACCCAATTTTCAGGCCTGTTCCCGCCCTATTCTGTCCGGCGACTTCAAAATGAACCAGCAAAAACCAAGTGGCGATCAGCGTCGCCCTTTCGTTATTTTTGTCTTCGATCCGGTCGCGTAGCGGGTACAGTACCTTGATTTCGAGAGACCTCGGCGGTTTCCCATCGCACGAATAAATGCAAAGAATTTTGTCCTCGCCGATGAGGTATCGAGCATCAATGTTAAGCGATACAACCGACATTTTAGGTCCTGGGTAACGAGCTATGACTAGGATACACCACTTAAAGAAATTGCAATCTCAACTACTGATTTTTTTAAGTCTTTAATTGATTAGTAGTGAAGACATTTTTGAAAAAAAAAGACCGCACTAGGCGGTCTTTTAATTCTCTCCCATTTTACTTCGGGAAATAACAATTTCTTTCAGAATCTTGATAGCTTCAACAGTATACGGGCCTGTAATTGTTACTTGTCCAAGCTCAAAGCACTTTGAAGTATCTCGGATTCGTCGAGTATCCAGTGCGCTCGAGCGCTTACGCGCTCTAAGCAACTCCCGATACTCAAGATCACTTCCGACAAAACCGAGAGGTGGGCAGAATGGATTCACTGCACACGATCCCGGCTTTGTCGGTACTACTTTTGGGTCAAATATATAGCTCGTCATTATGACCCTCACGCAGCTTGTCGTTTGGATTGAGGAAAGCCAAACCGTCCGAGCTGGATTAATACATCATTCCAATCGACAGACTTTCCACCTTCCGGAACAGTTAACGTAGGTGTGTGACGAGCACACTTTAACCCTAACGCCCAGGCTCGAGCTTGCAAAGCTTTTGCAGCCTTCTCACCTCCACCAGAAACATCTTTATCCTCCCAGATAACAAGGCCTTTGACGCCAGCTGGAGGGACAAACGTTTCCATCAGTCCAGTGTTAACTAGTGGCCAGACTGGAACTCCCATCGCCATCGAAATGGCCAAAGCAGTCTCAATGCCCTCAGCTACATGCAGAATCACACCAGGTTGCCCTAGCTGGATAGCACCACCAGTCACCGAACGATCGGATGGAATCGGGCACATCTTTTTGACGCTTTCTACAGGCGCTTTCTCTCCTTTGGGGGTCAGAAAAATCCTGTGGAGCGTCACTGGAACACCAGCTGCGTCGCGGATCAGCGCGACAATTGCTGGAAATTCACCTTCACAAACACCGTCCTCATTATACGACCGAAGTTTTGGGTGGAACCGCAAGGTAGCCGCATAACCAGGAGCATCCCAATTGAGGATTTTTCGTGAGCTCAGGTAAAGTCTTGCGGGCTCAGCCTGAATTGCACTAAGAGCTAAAGTTTCGCTCCAGATTTTTTTCAGGATGTAGCGGATACGCACATCGTTTTCTTTCTGATCTTGAGCTTGTTTCTCTCTCATTTTCTGTATATGCGCAGCTTCCTGTTGATTGTCGTGTGCAGCTTTTCTTTCGTCTTTACGATCTTTGATGTTGAGGTATTCGCCTACCTCTTTAACAGCGTCCGCAAATACATATCGACCGTTGTAGGATTGCCGGTACCACATGAGCAAAGCGAAACCATCTCCTTTGAACCCACAGGTGTTGCAACCGCCAGCGCCTTTAAATGCTCCGTCACCATTCTTCTTGAGCATTCGGAAACCATCTACCCCTCCATGTACCGGGCATGGGGAGCGTTTACCAACCTTTTTACACGATGGACTGATTCCAGGAACAATGGCACTTAGTATTTCCAACCACTTACCTTGAGCAGCCTCGCGCACAGTCTTTGCATTCAAGTTTCGCATGGTGTACCTCCAGGTGTAGCCCCGTCTGGGACTTCCCAAAACCCTCCAAGAGGGCTTTGGGAAGCCTCAGACAGGGTTTGGAATCTGTGGGTACACTCTCCCTAAAGGAGGTGTACCCCTTTAGGGAATTAGCACGATTTTTCCGAAAGTTACTTTTTCGGATCCGGCGTGCTTGGTTTTTTTGTCGGCGGGATGTCGCAGAGTTGCTGCATTAGCCTGACGAATGAATCATCAGACAATGCTGCGACTACAACCCGATTGGTGTCTGTCGTTTTCTGTTGGTTACTCATGATGAGTCCTCAATAAACGACAATTACGCGACCACATAAGAGAATCTCAATCACATGAGATCCGGCCAAAAAATGGTCCTGATCAATTTGTTTGAGTCCAGCGATGCGGAAGCTTGAGATTTCAGCAGCCATGGGATTACCTCTATTCGAGGCGAAGCTGCTCCCCAGCGGGAAGAAGCTCCGCGTGGGTGTGCCTTTCGGCGATGGGTGGGTGTGTGTTTAAAGTGGTCACCGGTCACTATCGAACGATCAGCCTCATGGCTGACCGAAGGAATCTTATCTCGTCGGCCTACTGGCCGCGAAAGGAGACTCTAAAAAAGCCCCCTAAATAGGGGGCTTGAATCAACGTGCCTTCTTACGATCGTCGAGGTGATAAGCAAGCCAAAAGGCCGCGCCTATAATGCCGACCACGAAAAACATGGTGGATGTCACGTATATACCAAGGGGACTCATCATTACGAATTCCTCTCCAGTGGGCTTGGGTTGAGTCTACCAGAAAATCGATAGTGTCAACCGCCTCTGTCGAGAAAGCCGACAAGGATCACCAGGGCTAACGAGCCTACGATCATGAGCGCACCGAACGTACCGAGAACAACCGACCAGAAAAGGCCATCGATGCTGAGTTCGGAAGTAGTCGCGATCAAGAATATCCCTGTGACAAGGAAGCCACCCCCCAGACTGAGGAGCGCATCTTTGATCCAGAGCAATATTAAGTTTTTCATCATTCACTCCGTAACGCCCTCCTTTCAGGCTTGGGTTATTGGGCCCACAAAGAAAGGGTCATGGAGATCCCCAGGAAGGGATTTCCCCTTCATGGGTGTTGAGCTGCGCTCTAATTAAGTGTTCTTTTCCCGAAACAGATTACTTATTTAACTGTTACTGAAATACAAGCATTATTACTGTAACAATTAAATCAATCATTTTGCCTTCTCTTTATTGTCAACGGAAAATGTGTTAGCTGATCGGGCCACATGGAGTTGTACTAGCGGTTTAGGGAACTCTCCGTATGCTTCTTGAGCATATCCCATGACATCTGGTAACAACTCTACTAATTCGTTCATCTCCGTTCTCCAGGAATTGCCTGACCTTAGATCCAATAATTCTCTAAGATAAGTAAATCCGACCCACTCCCTTTCATACGTGAAAGGAGTTTTGTTTGCCTGTTTCTGCAACCAGGAAGCTCTTATTATATCTTCATTTTTTAGGTACTTTTCATAAATACGCTGTTTCGCGATTTTTGCACTTCTAGCCATCCAAGGCTGAAGAGAAATTGGATTATGAAAGTCGCAGTCTCCAATTGACAGAAAAGCTTCGACAGCTTTTTTTGAAAACTTATGGTCAGCCATTTTCAAGTTCCTTCTCTTGGCTATCCCTAGTAGGGATTGCGCCTCTAGGGGGGGGTTATTTTAAGTGATCACCAGCCACTATCAAACGATTAGCCTCAAGGCCAAACGCAAGAATCTGCTTTCGTCGGTCCCGTGACCGCGGAAGAAGACTCTGCTTCAATAATATTCGAAATGTTCTAGCTTGCAAGACACTTTTTAAACCCTCCCCCCTTTGAGGGGGGGGATTTAAAGGCTACTAAAGGCTATCTTTGGAGTTTAAACACTCCACGCATTAGCCCACATCTGAAACCCAGATAAATTTTTGCTAATCCACGTGAGTGCTTCAGAAAAAGCCAATATTTCTGAAACTCGAATGACTGATCCAAGCCTGACCTCTTCAGCTACAAACCCACCCAAATCACTTTTTTTGATCCAAAAACCAGACATCATTTTAGGATTGTAGTGCATTTTGAATGGATTTTCTTTTGCGTACAGAAACTCTTGTTGCACGAGCTCTGAGTTCTCACATATCTCAACGCTGGTAAAGGTTTGTTCTTGAAACTGATGATTTTCGGTTGCTGCAAATACGAGTGCTTGATCGTAATCGTTAGCATGAATATCGTAGATTTTTCCAAGAAGCACAAACCGATACGCTTTCTTAAACTGGTTTAGTACCTTTACCTCAGCACTATCACCGGCATTCATTTTGATCCATTGTTCAGCTTCATGCCATGTCGTGTGGGTCGTCGAGAATTGCTCTAGGTGAGGTGGGAAAACAGATCTCCACGTTTCACCATCGTGCTCGACATAAAACACAAGCGGCATCCTTGGAGCGTGCTCAGTTTTCACAGTTATTGCCCACTCTTCAAAGGGACGCGGTTCGAATTGAAACCAAGCGTTTTGACTCACAAGAGTAGATAGCACGTCTTGAAGCTGGGCATCACCAACATAAATAAATTCTGCAGTATTCATTTTTCGCTCCTTGCTAAAATTGACAGAAGGAGCGACCCCAGCAGGGTGCTCCCCTGCGGGTTTAATCATGCCGCTATAGACATCTTAGCGGCCTCGTTTCCTTGTGTTTTGTAAACAGTTGGGCGCCATAGAAGGTGCCATTCATAACAGTTAAGGAAAACCTTTCGTTCGTTTTGCTTGGGCATGATCTCTTTGTAGTACCACGGAACCCTGGTAACAAATTCTTTACAAAATACATCTTTGTAAAAAACAACATCAAAGTTATCTGTTTCTCCAGTTACGTCAGGTTCTTTTCGTGCAAAAACTTGAATCGGCTGCATGTCCTACTCCTCTGAGCGGGACTACGCCCATAGGGACGTAAATCCCAATGGGTTGCCAATAGGCTTTCAGATATCTACGAAAAGCAGATATTAGATTTATAAAAGTGTACTTTGGTCAGCAAACCAATTTCCACACCGGACAACATAACGGTGATCAATGATTTGATTATTAATGTGTTCAGTATATTCGATGCTCCTGGGTTCGCCGCAGTCAGTCAAAAATGCATGAGCGACTGCAAGCATTACCGTTGGAGCAGTGACACTTATCACTTTGCCGGTATAGTAATTCTTTACCAAATAACTAATGTCGGCCTGAGCTTCTTTAGGTCTGCCATAACTCGTCTCCGAGATAGCAAGCATTGGTATTTGCCAGCCAGGTGAATTGTTAAGCGACGAATCGTTTAATAAATCCATCTTGCTTACCAATCGAAACTCGTAAGTTCTTCGTATTTATTTCCGTCCGAATCGAAGGCGAGAAGCAGGAGCCCTTCATCCAAGGCGGCATCGAGTAACTGCGTAAGCTCTTCGCTGATAGGTGCCAGCTTGATTCTGGCGACTGTGACAACGCCAATGATGATCAGAAAGCCATGTTTGGTATCGAACACATAGGGCGCGTCATCATTTTTCGACGCATAATCTGCGGCGAATCCGGCAAGACACTCAGAATCATTTTTCGTGATATGTGCAGTAGACAACTCAACAGCTTGTACAGCGGCAAAGTCCAGAAGTTTCATGTCGTATCCTCGATACAGGGGATACGACCCCTAAGGGGTAGAATCCCCCCAGGGTGGTAGTTTAGGTGGCTGTTTTTTTTCTCAGGTCAGCAGCCTGCTCAAAAACTGTTGCCTCAAGGCTACAGTCAATGTTCTGTTTGTAACGCGATTGCCTAGAAGAATAACCAGCAAAATCCGTAAATCATAGACTTGAAGATTTAAAAACCCCCGCACAGGGGGTTGCCCTCCTGTGCGGGATTTATTTTGTTCACAGCCGCTTCGCGATCCAACTCACGCGATCGACGGTGACTGGCTCTTCTCCAATGACAGTGCCAAATTGGTCTATGACATTCTGCATGACTTGTACGGGGACTTTTCCGATTCGCTTGAGGGCGATTCGATCACCAATATCAATGTCATGTTCAACCATGCACCGTTCCAAATCCACACCCCATACCTCAAGGGTGCCGAGCCGAATCATGAAACTGATTTTTTCGCCTTTTTGATGCTTGTATGGAAAAGCACCAAAGGACGTAACCTCCCCTTTCAACGCATCAGCCCACACATCGATCTCTGGGGCAGTGTCAGCGCAGTTCTGGAAGTGTTGCTCGTAAGCCTCCATATCCGCACGCAGAGACTCGCTGTCGAGCTCCTGATAGTCGTGCTCAGCTTCAGGTGTGGCTTCACTTAGTACGCGATCCCACAGCTTCTGTTCTTCGGAACGGCCGGGTAAAGCCTTAACGCGCACGGGAGCAGGCAACTGCTTAAACGCAGCATCATTGGTACGTCTAAAGGATCGCAATGAGCCTTGGCTTTTAATTGCCGCGGCACGCTGCTGAACCTCAAATCGGCGTTTATTGATCTCTTCGTTTTCGCGAGCTGCAGATTCATTCATCAAACGAGTTCTGCTTGCCAGCGGAGATTCTTCCAGAGAAACCTCTTTCAGTTGATGAACGAAGGTTGCAGGTACAGAGCTATCGAATTGTTGAAAACGCATGGTGTTTCTCCTGGTTGGAGGTAGCAACACCCCATAGGGGTGTAGAGCCCCGATGGTTTAGGTTTTTCAGTAAGTGGATAAACACGCCTCTGAATTTTTGATGAAGAGCCAGGCAGATACCCAGGCACCGCTTTCGGTTTCAGAAATAACAGCGTGTGAATCTATTTCGATGTTGTCACTTGAACCTAGGCAGTATCGATTTTGAGCGGCTACCGCAAAGGCATTCGATTCAACATCCTCTCCAAACTCTTGAACGCACTGACTGAAGTCGAGACCGTTTTCTTTCGCGGCCTTCAACAGCTCTGACATTACGTTCTCAGCTTGGAGCTGTTCAAGAAGCGCTTTAACTCGACCATCATTATCAGAAACTTGCGCAACTTGATAAATGGTTGAAATGAGCAAAGCCTGATTTTCGTGAGAAAGAAGAAGAATCTTCTGAGAGGACATGGGATGCTCCTGTGACAGGGCGAACCAGCCCAAAGGGTGGCAGCCCTTTGGGTTTGAAGTAACGCGAGAGGTGGGTGTTTGTTTTGAGTGATCACCAGTCACTATCAAACGATCAGCCTCAAGGCCAAACGCAAGAATCTGCTTTCGTCGACGTCGCGGAAAAAGACTCAATAAACTGTGGCCCCGAAAGGCCACAGTTATTACAGCACTGAAACGCTACTACAGCAACATCTGTTGAGTAGATCCAACCGCCGCTATTGGAGGCGGCATCATCGGTACCGGGCTAAGACTTTTCGGTATATCAAGCTCCACGACGTGGTCCGTCACGTTGGGGTTCAAGAGATCACGAGAAACAAGCAGCTCAATGTCCGTCCTGAACAATGAGCTTCCGATCTCTTCACCTATCGAGTCAAACTGCTCGTAGACAACGCTTTGCCCCATTATCTCGTGTGCCGAAGTCTCCGACACTCCTTCAGTCAAAACTGCCGGGATCGTTTTCACTCTTCCGTGCTCAAGTCGTGTAAAGAGCCGGAACAGGTCAGGATTTTCAGGGTGGATCAAGAATGGTTCGGTCGATCGCCCCTTAAAGTAGTGTCGGCCGATCGTTCCGCAACCGTCTTCATTTCCTGTTAGTCGCTGAAGTCCGAAGTTTTTGCCTGCCGCCTTATCTTTGATCGCCTTTTCAGTCAAATATGCATATGGCTTCCAACGCGTTGAGTCCAAAGGAACAGGCTCAAGGATGTCATTGATAGATGCCTCTCGAACCTTGTGAGTTTTGAGGTTTTCAAACGAAAACAGATCTCCCAGACCAGGGGTATGGGCAATCATCACCATCCGTTTCCGATTCTCAAGCGCACCAAAGTCAGAGCCATCTAGCACTTCTTCGTTGAGCACGTATCCAAGTGATCTCAAAACACTGCGAATAACCGCCATCGATGCAGTATTTTGATACTCAGGCACGTTCTCGAGAACGACGATTGCAGGATTGGTTGCCTTCACCCATGCCAGGTAGTCAAAAAACAACGTACCCGCGCTGTCATGCTCCTCTGCAAACTCTAAATCGTTCTTCACCCGCCCCGCTTTTGAAGCTCCCGTACAAGGCACTCCTCCTGTCAAAATTTCGCATTGGGGAATGTTCCCTTCAAGGCTTACATCCCTGATATCGGAGCAAATCGATATAGAGTCCGCTTGCCAAATATCCGGGTTGTTGCGCAACGAGGCGTTGAGGTACTCAGCTTCTAACTCAACACCCACTTGCACAAAAGATCCAACCCCAGCTCGCAGTAGCCCTGAGTGGATGGCCCGATCGAGCACGCCGCCACCGTGAAATAAACTGGTAACGGCAAGTTTCTCGCCGCGATCCAGCTTTTCTTTTAGGCGTTTGAGCCGTTCACGGATTTTGGTTTGCAGTTGCAATGCCGTTATGACAATACGACCGTTTCGTATCGCAATCCGGACCTTCTCGTCATCCTCAAACACTTGCCGTATCTCATCGCTACGCAGCTGAAGGAGCGGATGCACCGTTCCGTTACGCTCGCGCTTTGAGACAGTGAATGTGCTGCCAACAAAGTTTGCGGGTACCGCTATCAGCTCTAGACGCCTAGCGGCTTTATCAGATCGAATCGTGAACTTGTCTCCGATCCGCAGACCTCCGTGAGCAAGCTTTTGGCCTTCCATCCAGATTGAAGGTTTCTGGCGAGCCTCACCAATTTTCGCGTTAATAATGGTCGTCATTTCATGCTCCAGATTGCGGAGGCACGACCTCCCCTTACAGGGAGATCGCCCCCTGTAAGGGATGGCCACCTGTGAGGTGGCCTTTCAGATTTAAATCAAGAAGCCAGTCGATACACGCCGGGCTTTACTCGTTCAAAGAAGACTTCGTTCTGCAGGACCTGACGAATCTTCGCGGCCCAATGTTGGTTGTTCCTGGTCTGTGCGTATGGCTCCAATGCTGCGTTTATTTCTTTCAAATGCAGCACCTTGCCCCCCTGCAGTACTCGTCGAACAGCAGCACGCCAAGTGATATTGACCATGGCCTCCGCGCGTTTTTCGATAGTGGCAAGGAAGAACAACGCCTCCTGTTGCTTACGAAAAACCAATAGTTTTTCATTAGCAATCCGGATTAAGCGGCCCCGATATTCTCTGGAGTCACTGACGCAGTTGTGTTGAACCTTGATTACCTCATCGATGAGGCGTCCAGGTGAAACCCGTTCAACGAGCGACGAAAGGTTGAAATACTCTCCTCCCTTCCGCAGATTGCCCATAAGGATTCCATACACGCCACCTCGTTCAACGGCGTCGTGAATGTTCATCACGGCAAGCTCCAGGGCCTCTGTAAAGTCCGGAAGTCTCATCCGGGACATATCCCACTTGTTTGGCTCACCCCACTCCACACCGCTGTACTGAAGCATCCCGGCGTACGGGGGATGCCACCAAGCCAAATGTGCCTCTTCCCCAACATGTGACTTGAGGTCGTCGACCAGAAGGTTGAAGCCTTGGTGCAAATCAGTCCCAAAAAATCGCAGCCAACGCTTGGATCGATAACAAGACCATCTTTTCGGCGCTGGTAAGACTCAACAAATCCTTTGACGATATGACCAGTGCAGTTGCCGCGATAATTGGACTTGCCCCAAGGGCCCCGGTCGGGGAACGAAACGACTGATGATTTGAACATGGTGCGCTCCAGTTTTTGAAGGACCATGCCCCAGCAGGGAATGGCCCCTGCATGGGTTAAGTGTTGGCCAAGTGGCCTTTAGTCAATGAATGATGTCGGGAGTGAATACGCGATTCTGCGTTTTCTCTTGGAAACGATTTACGAGTTCATCGAAGCTTTGATTGAGCTTTGATGGCGTTTCAAAAGCACCGCCCACGTTACGCAGGATGATGACCTCACCGGTGGAAAGCTCCCACAAGTGAACCTTTACCACTCCGCAGGTTGACCACGCTTTTCGTGTGACCTTCGCGTCGCCCTGAAGGCGCGCAGCAACCATTATCGGACTCATACTTTTCTCCAGGATTTCGCGGAGAAAAGCCCCAAGCGGGCTTACCCCGCTGGGTTGGTGTGTGGGTGTTTATTTCAAGTGCTCACCACGCACATTTCAAACCCGATCGCGCAGCGACCGAGCCAGAAATCTTTGTTGGCCAGGCTCATGGAACCAGCCCAACAAAGTATTCTGGAAGTACCACCCCCGTTTTACGGGGGGTGGATTTAAGCGACCTGTCTACGTAGTTGACTTCGCGCTTTTTCATCTCTCATTCGATGGGTTCTTCTTTCCATACCAGCTATGTTGCTGCGAAGCGCATCATGATCGATGACGCCCCACTCAGTCATAGCTGTCCCTAACGCGCAGCAGGCTCTGAAACTGAAAGGACGGAGAGAATCATCGTTGATCCAACTCCAGATCTCCTCCCTCATTTCAACGCTAGCACGGCGGTCCAGAGCTGTTTGTAGTGCATCCCGAAGGATGCGGTCGTACATCACCTGGATATCTGCATCGGACCAGTTGATCCGAATGAAAACATCTTCTGGCATGGCCAGAATGTCTAGGAACGAAAACTGTTCCACATCGGTTTGATCTCGGCGCCGACGCTGCGGAACCTTGGCCAGGACGGCGAGTTGAATTTCACTCTCCGATGGCGCCTCAAAAAAGCTCATTTGCATGCTGCACCTCCAGATTAAGCAGAGGTAGCAGCCCCAGTGGGGCGCTCCCCCCACTGGGTTATGGCTGACGATTGTCAGGCCACTTTTGCTGTCAAAACGTTTTGGACGAGCTCCAACAAAGCCTGTCGAAGGTCTGTTACGCCGCTGATGTAGCGGTAGTTGCTTCCAAACAACATTCTCAGTTTCGAGCTTTGCGTCCCCATCGCAATACCGAGTACTTCAACACCGCTATTGCGGCATCGTTCGATAATGTCTGTTGCGGACGTAGCATCGTCAGGATCACCGTCGGTCACCACAATTAGAATCTTACGATCCTCACGTTGGCGTACCAGAAGCGATGACACAGTCCAAAGTGCCTGCGCCAAAGGCGTGGAGCCTTCAACGCTCACAGCGAACCGTCCATCACGCCTCGCTTTCTGGAACATCTCACCGTGTTTAAGTATCGGCGCGATACCCAGTCGACCGTTGATAGTTACTGGGAACCGATAACCTGCAGGATTAACTCCTGGCAAGCCATCCATCGCTTGCAACAAAGACGCAACAGCTACTGTTGCTTGTTGCATGGTGCTCTGCATCGATGGCGAGTTATCCAATAGCACTTGGACGGCCGCATTGGTTTTGACGATGGGGTCTTTATGCCGAAAAATTCGGCTATCCCCCACCATTAGCCTTGCGATCCGAGTGCTATCAGGTGATCTGCCAGTACGGCGTAATGAAGGGCGGGTATTTCTGACCCCTTGCATCAAACCGTTCAACACAGCTCTGAGACCCATCGCGCTTTCAAATGCCTGATCGGCATTCTGGTCGCTTAAGTCACTATGCCTTGCAGCAGGATCATGTAGATCGGCAGGAGTTGTTTGTCTGTAGTCAGCATGCGACCTCAAAAGCTCTGAGGCTGCCTCCCCCTTGTCTGAGATAACACCCTGCAAATCCTCATCAGTAGCATTCAAGATTTGCTGGATGAGGTTGTCGTCGCAGGACGATATGTCACCAGCTTGCGGATCATCAGTTGCCTGTTGCTGAGATGTCGTAGAAGAATCTTCGCCGTCATCACCTTGCTCATTGCTCGGTTCGGATGAACTACCCGGATCCGCGGTTGGCTTCGGTTCAGCATTTCCACCAGATTGATCATCCGTCTTATCAGAATTGTCCGATGTGTCTTGCTCATCCTCCTCGGGCTCTTCTTCAAGTACTGAGAGAAGTTTCTTTGCAAGCCCGAATGATTCAGCCGTCGATGAAAGACCACCAACGCTGGCACCTAGTAATCCCATGACTTTGGTCGTTTTGCCTTTTCCCAAGACGTCGACCATAGCCACAAGAGCTTGATCGGCTTCTTCGCGAATCGGCTGCCTGAGGTACCTGGCACATCCATTCAACAGGAGTCCATTCAGCAAAATTGCAGCTGGATGACTGTTCTGCCGAATGTCAGTACCTCTGAACAAGTGAACAGCCAAAGCATCAAGATCACGTCGACTACCTGGATACTCATTCATCATGAGCTGTTCTATCCGAAGATCTTCGACCAGGTTGGTCATTCGAGTCTCAATCGGGGACGGCTCTGCACCACCATAAACATCAAGACTAAAGTCTGTGTGTTTCACATGTGATGCTTCGTGAGCTAAATACCCGTAGGCGATCTCTGCACCTTTGACATCATCAGGATCGATGTTCGGCAAGTTAATGACCTTGCCATCGGTACTTGCGATATCACCGCCAAACCGAAGCTTCACTCCCAAGTTGTCAGCAAGAGCACGTGCAACGATTGGCATAGCGCTGGTTAAAGTTTTCATGGTGCGTCTCCAGAAAAAGCAGGTGACACACCCCCCCTAAAGGGGCGGTATGCCCCGTTAGGGTTGGTTTTAAAACCATACGACTGATTGCGACTGTGTCGGTGGCGCCGTAGGGGCCGCTACCGGATCAGTCATCGTAGGTGCGTTGGTTTCTTCTCTTTCCACCACTTCTTCAGCCTTAGATTCGGCTAGCGTAGCTGATGGCTGGCTCAGGTGAGCCCATTCTTCAGCAGCTTCCGAATACGTGATCGGCAGATGTTCAGCGTTCTCAGGTAGTTCGGGAGTTACTTGGCGAGATTCAATGATCGGCTCAACTTGAGCGCTGCTATCCACAGCAGCCTCGATTTGAACCGCAGGTTCCGTTTCAAGCTCCGGCTCGTCTTCAGCCATTTGCACGCCCATTGATGCCGCGTGAAAGCCCCTGGCCAGTTCAAGGATCTTCGTCTCATCTGACAGGTTCATCATCAGACTCAATACCAGCTGAAAATCCTGTCCTTCAACGTCTCCCTTGTCGGGGAGTCGCATCAACACATCGTCAAACGTCTGAGCGACTGTTGCGACCTGAGGATTTAGAAACGACAAGCTTGCGAGCTTACTTTGCATTTTCTTGAGTGCGTTGACCGCACGCTGTCCAATGCTCTGTTTGCCCAAAAAGCTGCTTTCCAGTGCCTCGCGAGCTGCTTGCGCAATTTCACGGAACAGTTGGCCAGCCAGACCGCTAACCTCCTTTTCCAAACCTCGATTCAGGATTGGTTTATCGCCATCGGCAGGTGCCAACCGGCAAGCCGTGTAATGACAACCCAAGCGACTCTCAACTACCCCGACCGGCGTAATTGCGACTTCTAGCGCGCTTCTGAAGTTAGGATTTGCAACGATCCAGTCCTGGGCGAGCCATTCCTGGATGTTTTTGTCGTAGTCCTTACAGAACACTGAGCGAGCATCGACGAACTCACGCTCAATCACGTCCAATTTATCTGCCAGTTCAACGGCCCTGGAGACAGGTACCGCATAACCACCGAGGAATCGAACTCCGACTTCTTCACATGCGCGAATCGCGCGGCGCTTCAGCCGATCGAACACCTTGGTTGTTTCAGGATCACAGATCCGTTTCGACCCCAAGCTGACCAACTGTTCGGGGGGAAGATCTACAACGCCAAGGTCTTCGGGTTTGAGCTTCTTGCGACCGGACCAAATACTGATATCCAAACCGAAGAGCAGAACTTCTTGTAGGACTTTTACGTCTTGAATTTTCATGGAGCATCTCCGAAAAAGGTGCTCCTCCCTTGCGGGGTAGAGACACCCCGCTGGGTTTAGGTTTGAGCTAAAACCAAACCCCAGTAGGGACTTTGGTTTCAGCAAAAGCTGCTTGTAGGTTGATGCGTTTGGCTATTACGCCTAGCGCCTCAAGTGCATCAAGGTACAGCTGCTCATCTGAGCCAAGTGAAGGGTTTGGCACCATGAACAGCGAACAGATCTGCTTTGAGTCGAGGGAGACTCCTTCGTCGCCATCTTCTCTAGAGAACAGCACCAGCTCGGTGCCGCTAGCCGTAACTAACTGCGAAAGCTTTACCAACAGAATGAGCTTCAGTCGTTGAGCACGGTTTTCGAGGAGAATCACTCCAGAGCCGAAGCCCTGGAGATCAAGTTCTAACTCGGCCCATGCAGGCGCCAGCTCCTCGTAAACTCTTAGCTCGACTTCGTCCTCTCCCATACCTGAAAGAAAAAGTGGCATTGTGTCTAACGCCTCCTGAGTATTCATTGCCACCCAGTTGACGTGATTCATGCCTCAGTTTCCTTCCAGAGTTGATCCCCGAAAATCTCTTCACAAATTTTGTGAATTGCTGTGCGCTGAAGAAAATCTGCGCGATTTGTCAGTGACTGCCTCATCGACACATATAGTGGCGACTCACATTTTGTCTTCGACAACCCGGCCTGCATTTTCGCCCAGCGCACCAGGGTTCTGGTGCTCATGGTTATGGTTAACTGCCCGCGATCATCGGCGGTCGCGGATCCTGCAACACCAGGATTCGCATTAGCGACAATACGGTTTCGCTCTTCTTGATCGCACCCAATGAACTGAGCGCGAATTTTGTTGGCGACCTTGATGAAGGGCTCCAAAACACGTACATCCACACCGGGCAACGCACCTTTCAACACCTCTACTTCGTCTGCCGGATCCATGTAGGACACCCGCAAAGTTCGATAGCGATCCATCGTTGCCAGGTTTTGTTGCTGGGTACCGCCGTATAGGCCGGTATCATCACCCTGCCCCGCGGTGTTGGCTGTGCCAACGAAGCGGAAGTTGGGGTGAGGATGGATGATGCGACCGCCATCTTCAGCAATCACCAGTGGACGCCCCTCCAACACCGCGTTTAACGCGGAGGCAGTCGAGGGATCAAGAAAGTCCATTTCATCCAGGATGAATATGAACCCTCTTTCGATTGCCATCGTCAGCGGACCATCCACAAATACCATCTTCTGGTCTCCAGTGGCTGGTTCAACTGTGAGCGAGTGGTGACCGACTAACTCGGGCCACTCCAAACGGCTATGAGCATTGGTCTGCAGTGCAGGCCAGTTAAGGCGCCCAGCCGCTTCAAGAATCAACGAAGTCTTGCCCGATCCAGTAGGACCGACCAAAAACAGCGAATCATCCATCGGATCACTGAGCCAGGCTAGAACACCGCGAAGAAGCTCGCGGCGAAACTTGTAGCCGCTCGACACTTTCGGAACGAAGTCCATATGGGCATGACCAGGCGCAAAGCCGGGCACACTTACAGGAGCTTGGATTCCAAACGAAGTCAGCGGGATTTGAGCATCAAATTGCATGGTGTATCTCCAGAAATAGAGACACACCAGCCCCAACGGGACGGTGTGTCCCGAAGGGTCGTAGGAAGGTGGGTGTTTGTTTTGAGTGATCACCAGACACTTACTAGCTAAGTCGTACCGTGACGACAGAGCGAGATACTTGATGCAAATTGCTTTGGTCAGGCCTGTGACCTCACCAAAACATTCTGCCTGTAAATTTAACTTAGTCAGCCATCATGGGCTACACGTTGCAAAGCTGTGCCCCTGATAAGGGGGTGAATAGCTGAGGGCCCAAGGGCCCTCGCTAATTTTTCAGAACCAGATGCCTCCTCGCATCTCGGCCAGCACCTCATCAATCGAAGCTGAGTCAGTAGCCGCATCGGCGTCAACAGTCAACCGAACACGTCCACCACCCGCTTTCCGGTACGTTGCATACTTTTCATCGGACAAGTCCGGATCGAGTTGCATCGCCACTGCCTTCCAATCGATCGAGCCATCCTGGATATATCGCGTGATGGATATGCCATCAGCTTTGGCTGAAACATACCCCCCCATCAACGCAACCAGTTCATCCCGGATGTTCTCTCGTTGTTCCTTACAGACTTTGACTGTCTGCATGGCCTTGACTAGGTCAGCATCAACCCGTTTCAACTGATCCGCGTACATTGCCCACTGCACTCTCACTGCATCCTCAGGGGTGTAGTGATCGCGCTCAGGATCTTTAGGTGGAGCTTTGCCAGTCTGAACCATCTCCCAGAAATCCAACTCGCGATCCAGCATCATGTCGATGAAAGAATCTTCTCGTTGAATTTCGAATACCACGGGAGAATGACTGGGGTGATAGAACACCAGATAACCCATGTCCGCACCGGATACAGCAATTTGGTGCTGAACCTGCGGGTAGTAGAGCCTGTAGCCCTTGCTGGCCATTCGATTGACAACAACGTCTTCGAAGTTACTGGTGCTCGGGCATTTGATCTCTAGAGGGCGTCCTTGATGTTGAATCCCATCGAACGACGCTCTGATGATCGAGTTAACAGACGACTCCGCACAAATTGGCAGAGCAATCGTGTCGTACTCCTCTTCAAACCATTGTCTAGCATAGGGCTCATGAACTATCCCGTGTCTGACCCAAGGGTTCTTGGACAGATCGTCGACAGGCAGCACTCCTCGAATTTCGCCCCATAAACGCCAAGGCGTTTTGAAAGGCGAGCTACCCAGGATAACTGCAGCGTTCGAGGCCGAAACACCGCCTCGGCGCCACTCATGCCACTGTGTTGTTCTTTGCCCAACATCAACGACTCGCATAGCAGCCTCCTCGTGAGTTGGGGCTGCCCCAAGAGGGAAAAGCCCCTCTTGGGTTAATGGTTGATGATGAACCTCTCATCATGCAGATTGCTGTTGGGCAGGTGCTCCAGACTGTGCCTTGTCAAGCTCATCCAGCGAATACTGTAAAAGCTCGCGAGAAAAACCTGATTGCTCTTCGAACCAGTCTCGAGCAGCTTGCCAGCAACCTGATGTGTAAGCCCGGTCAATCACTGACTGGATACGCTGTAACACCTTCGGAAGAATTGTGGATGGGTCAAATTGAGGCTGAAGATCAACATGTCCCATTTCCTCAAACTCTGCGTCCGCGACCACATGAGAATCCATGTGGGAAGCCACGAATGCATGGTTGTGACCAGGGGCCTGAGAGCTCATTGGCACAACATCCGGGTCAGCCGCCTGAACAAGCATGGCTTGACCGTCGATCACAGCGTCAGGATCACCAGAGAAGCCCTCTCCGTTCTGAATATCCAGAATCTCCATAGCGGTATCCATGCGCGGACTGGACAATGGCCAATCCTTGCGTGCTCGCTTGGTGATGGTTTTGAGGTACATCTCTTCCGCCCAGTTCATCCATGGTCCTTTGTCTTTCTTGAAGGCTTCGGAGGAATCACGGATCTGGAAAATCTTCTCAGCACGAACTGGCGTCACCAGATGATCGCCACTAGGCAGTTTCGCGATGTTGTAACCGCCACGAAACTTGCCACGCTCCTCGATCGATGCAAAAGCATCGAACTCGTGAACGGGAAGCAGTGCAGGACCGCGAAATTTGAAGTGATCGTTGCTGTAAACCAACTCGGATTTTGACCAGGAAATACTACCGGTATCGGTAGCAATCTTGACCAACCCCCGATAGCTGATATCCAGCATGATCCTTCCATCTCGCGGTACCAGGTAGGCAAGAGCCAACGCTGGATTCAACGTCAACCCGACAGCTGCGACGTTGATCATGGCCATGATCACGCTTGAGGGATTGCTTTGGGCAATCTTCAGAGCGAAATCTTTGTTTTTACCGCTGAACTGTTGGACCGCATACAACGCTTCTGCGCTGAAGTTGAGTCCAACGTTTGTGCTCTGCACCATCTGGAGAAACTTCTCCTCAGAACGTTTCACGAGGGAAGTAACAACCTGAATCGGGGATAAAGCTTGACTGGACATTTCACGCCTCCAAAAAAATAAAGGCGCCACCCCAACAAGGGGTGGCGCCCCTTGTGTGGGATGTGTATCTTTAGCTTATCCTAAATGAGAATGCTAATCATTCTAAAATGGGATGTCATCGTCAAAGCTGTCAAAATCAGGAGCGGGTTGAGGAACTGCCTGCTGCTGAGGTGCCGGACGTGACTGCTGTTGAGACTGCTGCGGGCGTGGAGCCTGCTGACGGGGTGCCTGCTGTTGGTTGCCGCCTTGTTGGTCGCCCTGTTGTGGACGGCCCCCGAGCAGCTGCATAGTACCTTGCATGTCGACCACGATTTCCGTGGTGTAACGCTTGATACCGTCTTTTTCCCACTCGCGAGTTTGCAGTTTGCCCTCGATGTAAACCTGAGAGCCTTTGCGCAGATATTCACCTGCAATTTCCGCAACCTTGCCGAACAGAGATACCCGGTGCCATTCAGTCCTTTCGACTTTCTGGCCGGTTTGTTTGTCGGTCCACTTTTCACTTGTAGCAAGACTCAGATTGGTGACGGCATTACCGTTAGGCAAATACCGCACTTCAGGATCTTGGCCACATGTGCCTACGAGAATTACTTTGTTTACGCCACGAGCCATGGGTTATTCCTCCAGGAACAAATGAAGGGCACGACTCGTCCCTGAGGGGCGTGGTGCCCCAAAGGGGTTGAGATGGGTGGGTGTTTGTTTTGAGTGATCACCAGACACTTTTTCCGCCACTCCACATGGAGCAGGACGAGAAACTGGTTGAAAATATTTGGCTGAAAGTACCTTCCAGAGACAGGAACCTCCTGTCTCTGGAAGGCGCTTTCCGGAGAGGTTGCCCTCTCCGGTGCAAGAAGCGACTCATCAAGCAACCAGGCCGATTTCCGCATGTTGCGACAGAAGTTTCTGTTGCACGGCCCAATTTTTGACGTAACGAAAATCAACCTGGTCCTCGCTCACGGTGTCAGCAATGTGTTTTGGCACTGGGACACAGCGATTGTGGTCAAGGAGAAGCTCGCGTAGCTGCATGCAGTAAATAGCGTCGATCATGGAAGTGTCCTTTACGGGGTGTGCCACCAAAACCAATCCAAAGATGGGCTTTGGTGGCACACCCCGTAGGGGGCACCACTTGCTTCAGTCGACTCGCTTCATGCGTTGAAACGCAGGAGCGTCGTATGCGGACCAATCCTGAGGCATCCACAGCTTTCTGTAAGCGGCTGGGGTGAGATCAGTTTTGGTAGCACCAGTTGGTCGAGGTTCGGCGGGCGAAGGAGCAACAGACTCCCTCTTAACGGGCGTGATGTAGTAAATGAATGCTGCGACACGCTCTCTTGCGAATTGAACAATGATAACAGCGCAGATCACCAGTAAAACTATCGCGATCGGGCTAGGAGCAGTCAATGCAAGGTTATTCATGAGAGGCCTCTCTTGATAAGTAGAGACCTCGACCCCGGTAGGGTGCGGTCCCTACGGGTGATGAGTAGTAGCGAACTACTCAGAAGGTGGGTGTTTGTTTTAAGTGATCACCAGCCACTCCGGAAGCAAGCCTCCGGGATTCTCTCGCCAGCGCAGCTGGTCGAGAAGAAAACGAATTGATGGAAAAATTACCAGTGCAATTAGAAGCTGTAAAGTCGACATCTTACGCAACCCCCTGCTAGGGGGCAGACTCAAGGTCAGGTCAAATATCACCTCGTTACCCTAAGGTTACCCCCCCAACCAAAGGATATGACCATGACAGCTGTAGTTGAATCAGTAGAGAGTCAAATGAACACGAACACTGCCGAAGTTGAGCAGCCGGGAATCTCCGCGGGCTCCAAGAAAATCCTTCCCGATGCCAAGCGGAAAGCTGAGCCAAAACGGAAAATCTCGACTCCGACCATCAGCTCCACGGTGTCATTGAACACCGATGTCGCTCAACGTGTTTTCAGGGATACCTTTCAGGTGGCAAGTCGCTCCCTCTTCACAATCGACGTTGTCACTCGAGCCCTTGCCAAGAAGAACACAGCATTCGACTACAGCGAAGTACTGAAAGCCGTCATGAAAATCATCGACGATATCCAAACCAAGCTCAGCAAGGATAAAGCCCAGATCGAACAGTTGCTGACCTCGGAAAACGTCAGGGGCAAAACCCGGTACGATCACTCGGTTGAGCAGGCTTACTCGATTTCGACTCCCCACGCGAACCGTTTTGCTTTAATCATTAGCGACCTGGACAGCTATCTCGTACTGATTGACACAGCATGGCTGAGCGGGCTCATTCCATCCAACTCTGTTGCTGATCTGAAGTACGGCTGGCGCCGATCAGTGCTTCGCGCGACTCGACAACTAACGCATATCGCACGTGACTCGATGAAAAAAGTGAACCGCTCGGGTGAAGAGCTGGCAGCGGAAGTACGTGAAGAACTTGGTGACGATGTCGAATCGGATCAAGCAATCCTCACGGACGCTTTGGCGAACGAAGATGATCTACCAGCTGCTGACGTCGCCTGACGCCCCATCCCGATTCGAGCCAACAACCCCCGCTTTTTGCGGGGGTTTTCTTTGCATTATTTTTAATCATGGCACCATAGAAAAAAACGAAAGGATGCTCAGGCATGACGAAAATTAAGCTATTAACAGGACTGCTCACCGCACTCACGCTGGGAGGTTGCGCGACCACGTCGCCTGTGATCCCCAATCAGTTTGAAGTTGATGGTGTGAAGTACGGCTTCGAGGTGAAAGACCGCTCGACGCTGGAATTGGTCAATCGGACGCCATTGAAGTTTGCGGAAGACACTTCCATGACTGATCAAGTACTGCTGTCAGCAGGGTTGCCGACCCTTAAGCAGGTTCCGCTTGGGCGACTGAGCTCGAACGAAGTCGACAATTCAACACGTAAGGAAGGGTTCGACAATGCCCATACAGCGGCCTCACTGGCAATGGACGTTTCGAGTGGTGTAACTAGCGCCGCCACTGCAGGAGCGCTCGGAGCAGTTAACTTCCTGCTGGCGCCGACGGACAACGACCCGCGCACGCTAAACAGCGCATACTGCTTCGTGCCGCGCACTGATTATCCAGACCAGAAGGCTGCCTACAAAAAATGTCTGGGTGATATCAAGGCCGATATCCAAGCCGCGACACAAACCACCAGTACACGAATCGGCTCAGATGGTACTCAGTGGTTGATGGACGACGCCCGTTGCAAGCTTGGGCCAAAGCAATGCTTCACTGTCGCAGTGAATACAACAAATGCCGTCGCCGCTTCAGGCTTTGCACCTATGAACAAGGGTGAATTCGCCGCATACATTTTCAGGGTCAGTTTAGGTTTTTACCGTGGCAAAAATGCGGCTCCAGGCGCAGAAGCTGACCTGACCGAAGCCCTGGAAACTTCAAGGGGAACTAAGACAACGACGTACCGTTTGTACGACCGGGTCAATGAGAAAGTCTTGGGTGTGTACTAACGGACTAACTCAGAGTGAGGGACGCTATGTCAGACTTTGACCTAGCGTCTACATAGCCAGAACAGAACTACCCCTGAACGACCTTCGCTAAAAGAATGGTCATTGCGTGTTTTACGCACGAGGTCTAAGCACTCGTTCGGACCAGCTGAACTCCTCGCCGCACAACCGTGCCTCCAAGGCGATAATTCGAACCCCGCGTCCATCACTCGTCATCATCTTCAAAGCACGGTCGACAACAACGGATTCGGTCCAGTCACCCTGTCGCACAGAGGTTGCAGGTCGATGCATTTGAGCTATGACCACGTATCCCCGGCGAGCTGAGTTTGCCTGCTCGATCAACTGCGCAAGTCCCGCAGGAGCAAGCAACTGTGGCTCATCGATGATTAACGTACTCCCGGTACGGGCCTCCCATCGTTCTAGAGCACTCGGCAAGACCTGACCACTTAGAGTTTCGCCTGTTAGGACCACGTGTCTCTTGTCAATCAGGAAACCGTTGGGGAAAGCTCTCCTTGCCAGCACAGTCTTACCGAAACCCGGTCGACCACCCAATAAGACCCTCTCTCCCGCCTCGACATAGCTGGCCAGCTTATGAGGAAGATCTACCCCGACGTAAAAATCTATGCTCCTCAATTTTCACTCCTTTAAAACTCAAATCAACCAGGTTCGTATTGTTGCCAACTGTGGGCCTCCTGGGACGTGAGCAGCATGAATCCGCTTTCTGATGTCCACTCTTAAATCGAGCGACCGCTGCCTCGTTGGTCCGGGAAGTAAACATGCCAGTTGACTCTGGATGCAGTCCAGTTAATGCGTCCATATTCCCACCTGATCGGTGAACGCAATCGAGGTGACTGCCCCTGCGCATGGGGCAATTACAGGCTGTGATGACAGATCCAAAAGGCTTTGGGGCGCACAAAAAAACGGGCCGCGAGGCCCGTTTATTTTTTACTCTTGCCTGAGCTATTTAACTTCAGACCAACCTTGCGTCTCGGCTTCGTGACGCAGGGTGTCGGCGTCGATGCCCTGAAGACGCTGTTCGTTACGCTTCAGCGTGTCGAGCCGGTCTCCTTTAACGTTCAGGTTGCTCCCCTGCCCTGTCAGATTGTCGAGATTGACCGTGTTCACGTTTGGAAAATTACCCGTGGTTTGCAAAATGCCAATCCACTCACCCAAGTCGATTTTGTCCCAGTTCACTTTGTCCAAGGCCGCGATCGGTATCGGGTCACAGGACGGGTTCTCTGCCTCGCCGAAATTTGTCCCGAGCTGGGCACGAATCTGCTCCTGAAGGATCCGCGCAACTGGGCTGTTGAAGCAGCAGTAGGACTCTCTCTTTTCGATGCAACCCAGCGGCGTTTTGGAGGCGCAATAGCTGCCAATGAAATGGCACACCTTGAGTTCCTTTTTCGCGCCGAGCTCGAACTCTTTTTCCTCGCATTCCCAGATGATGTTTACAAGAATCTCTGTTAGAACATAGATCGTGTAAATGATCATGATGACGTTAGCGGCCATGGCGATGTTCTGTGCCACTGGACCAAGTGCTGCGTTCCCCCCCGTCGTGACAGTACCGTCTGCGCCCGTTTGTGCAAACTGACCACCCGCCTCGCTGACAAACACGGCGTTCGCAGCTTGGGCTCCAAAAGTCTGGGCTGTCCATTCCGCGGTCTTGTTCATCAGGGTCTGCTTGAAGGTGGCAATAATGCCTTGCTCTGCCCCTTTAGCCACCAGATCGGTTGCCGCCATTCCTGAGTCAGTCATTGACGCCCACAAATCGCTGGTTGCGCGCCAAGCCGAGTTGATACCGTCTATGATCGGTTGCTTCAGCTGGTTCCACGCACCATAGACGGGTTTTGTCATCTCGAAATTGCCGGTGGCCTCCATCAAGGAATAGGTCTTGATCGTGAGGTTCACGTAATCAGCCAAGGAGATACCGCCTGGGTTCTCGCAACAATTGACCCATCCACCAACCGCTTTTTTGCACTCCATCGGTTCGCCCTTGAACAAAGCACATGAGCGGTTGTTCTCGATGCCATCATCTCCAGTGCAATCCATATCGTGCTGAGCTGACTGAGCGATCTGCAGGGCCGCAACAGCCTTAGTGAAGTCATTGCTTTTGTCGTAGGTTGGGTTGTAGCACTCCCCTCCAGCACAACGAACGGGACCAGAGCATTTGTAGTTGGTGTCAGCTTGTTGATTCGGAGCATCAACATCAACACCACAATCCCAAACTTCTTCAAAAACCGCACAAGCGCCTGATTTTCCTGTTGCGCCACCGACACACTTCTGTTCTATAAATCCGCATTTTGGGTCATCCTCGAGCTTTTTACAGGAGTTTAGATTTCCACCATTGTTCGTAGGACAACGAGTTACCCCTTTAGCATCTACAAAGCAATCCATATTTCCTTGATAAAACTTACAATCAGATGTGAAGCTTATTTTCTTGCAGAGTGGGCTAATTCCTGCAAAAGGTGGAGGTTTGATTTGATCTTCACATACCTGAACGCCGTTGATGAAAGTACATCCATTAGTTACCTCGGGCATGTCGGAACATGAAAGGCTCTGTGCAGTACAGAAACCGTCCGTGATTTGAGTAGCAGCTTTGTATGCCTCTTCAGAAAAGTACTCGTCCTGAGTAACTGCTTTACTCGGGTCGAACAGGACTTTGATCCTTGCATAACCTTCACCTTCACCAGCAACCGAGACACGGGTCTTAAAATCAACGACGCCATCAACTTTAAAGTATTGAGTTACATCAACATCGAGATTTTGCTGCCAAGAAGTTCCAAGCTCACATTTCCCTCCTGTTTCAGGTGGGAAGTTTCCGTTCGGACCATTCCAAATCTTCGTGTGCCCTGTCCACACCTGCATGTAGTCGTCATATTTTGCAAACTCAAGCGTGGCTTTAACAATGGCATCTCTGTTAATAATTTTGACTGACATTTCTTCTTCAAAAACTGTGCAGTAACCACTCAGGTAGTCGTCCCCCACTGTGCCTACCCATAGATAGATGCACCCAACACCACAACTTTGTATGTTAGCTGGTCCAGAGTTGTGTTCAAGAACACCCGCAGTATAGTTATGGTTTAGGACATACGATCCAGAAGAATCAATTACACGCTCACACGTTTTATAGTCCGGTATGTGCTTTCGGATTGTCGTATTATTAAAAACAGTTTCCGCCTTGCAGTCAGAGAATTCGCCTTTGAAAACATCTGGATTGGCAAGAACTTCATCGGTTGTCGACCAAATTGGATCTTTAATTAAGTTCGGACTCGCGCGATTTGATGAGTCAACCAATGTCCTATAGGCGTCACCATTACCCCCTTGCTCTGTTTCAAGACGTGTCTGAGCGCCGCGACCGATGAGCAGGGTGTCCTTATCGTTCCCATATACATTATTAAGGCTGCTGTTCGAACCACCAGCTGCCCCTGGAAATAGACTATCCACACTGACTGATCCTCCACCTGGGAAGATCGCGCCATTACCACCATCACTGACTGGCCCTTCGTACGATTCTAGAAACTGATTTCCGAATTGGTTGGCCTCGGCTGCTGAGTTAGTAACACCGTCAGCCCAAGCGTTAAAAGCCAATGTATTAAGTGTTAGCCCGATTAATGGGACGCACACGGCGGTAACAAATTTTGAGTTTCTTAAAAAGTTCATTAAACCACCTAAAGTGTCGCGCAGCAGTCAGCCCATCGCCAAAGCATATAAAGGGCATCTTCACCAACAAACGGTATCAATCTTCCTTTCGCCCCCCCATCCCACTTCATGGGATGTTCACCAATCCAATGTGCTCGCTTGGTTTCTGGAAGCGGTGAAAACATCGCCATTTTGTATTGTGACTTCACCACAGTAGGGAAAATTTGCGACTTACAAAGTGCTTCGTCTCCCATGGTCAAACGTGCAAGACCTCGACGATGCTGGACCGCCAAGGTTTTTGCCGCCAGCAGCGATGTACTACGCTCGAACTCCATATTTCCGGTATGGCCAGCAAAAGGGTAAATGGCTCCCCAGCTGCCTGCACACCACCACATGGAATCGAGAGGCTGGCCCACTGTGAGGGTCAGTGCTTCGGCAGTACACGCAGCTTGAGCGATCGGCGAACTTACTGCCGCAGCCTCAGGGTGAGTGAAAAAAGCGAGCTCAGGGTTGGTCCATGTTGGATCGATTTCACTAATAGAGATCAAATCAAAGTCGTTAAAGCCATCAACATTGCATCGACTTGGGAGATAGATTTCGAGGATCTGTAACAAGGGGAAGGAGTAATAGTGAACATTGTAGAAAACCGTATCTCCGCTGTCGTAATCACCGCTACCATTATGTCCACGCAGACGTTTGTCGCCGATAGCGAGGTTCGCTCCACCTAGTGCCATCGAGCAGCCAGGGGATCTGACAACCTCAACCAATCGAGCAGGTTGCCACATAGACGTTACAAGTCCTGGCCTGTAGATACCGTTATTGTCAGCGCACGCACAAACGGTTTTGTTACTTGATTTATCAGGTGCCGCCCCCCCAAATAAACTAGCGCCTGCCACTTTGATAGGGAATAAGCACGCCCAGCAAACGTCCGTAAATATCTTCGGACCTAATATTTCCGAATTTTGACATGTAGGGTCTCTAGGCAGATCCTCTGCACTTACTCCAGAAATGAGCACGAAGAACAGTCCAAGAATTTTTAGAAATGACTTCATTCAATTCGACCCGGCAGGAGTATCTATCAACACCGGCTTGGATAGCGAGAAACCTTGTATCCAGGCGCCTTTTAAAGACTTAATAACTTCGCAGGGTCTAGGTTGCTCGTAGCGCTCAAGCACCATTTGAACGCCATCGCTTTTGCAATACTCGTAAGCCTCGTGCAACCAGTCGAGATTTTTTGATGACTTCAGAGCTGTAAGATCGACCTTGCAATAGTCCCAGTGCACTGATTTTAAACGCTCAAAATCAGAGTACTCATAGCCAAAATCATCAATAGCCACTTTGATACCGAGGCTTCTTAGATGAGTTACCTGATCTACCATCACCTCTGTTGTTGCGTGGTATTTTTCTGAAACCTCAAGCACTACATCATTGGAAACCCATTCACGCAGTACCCTTAATTGATTAATTGCGCGCTCAAGAAGTATTTCATTTCTTAATGTGGCAGCAGAAAGATTAATGAAAATCGGTACGGACGTATTCTTAAGAAAGTTCGAAGTATTGGCCAGCCCAAGCACCAAGCGGTCTAACTCTGACCACGACAAACCTCGCTCTGGAAGCACAAACTGATGAGGAACCAAAATTTCACCTTCCGGCTCAACTTTGCGTGCGAGGACTTCGTACCCTTGAAGCGTGCTCCAAGTATGCAGCCCCTGAACAGCGAGTTTCAAAGTCATTCCGTGAGCCTCTCAACCTTTGTTTCTTGGACGATGAATTTTTTATGGTCGGAGTAAACAGTACTGGGCACTTTCTCTATTTCGAACGTCGTCAAGACTTCCGGGGTGAGCAGAAACAGAGGTGCACCAATCTCTTTTTGCAGACGCTGAAAGTTTTCCCAACCATCAGCCGTTTCGAGAGCTGAGAGAATCAATGTAACTCGCGTTATCTGGGAATAATCTTGAAACTCTTGCTTGGCAAGTTTTACTTGCTCTTTATCTCTGCCATCGAAAATAACCAATCGCTGTGTGAATGGCCGAATGTCCAGAGGGTTAATTTTTGTCCCTTTAGCGGTAATCACATTGCCTTTGGGATCCAGGATGTTCTGGCCAACAATCACAGTTGGGTCGATCTCACGAATTCTGCTTTCAACGACATGATCGAGCTCGTAATACTTTTGATTTGCCCAGAACCGATCTTTTGCTGACTTTTTCAACTTCTCAAAGTCGATTTTGTGGGCACGTTCCTGCATTACTTCAACCAGATCCCTTTCGGCGATATTAACCATCGGGCCCGTAACACCGAGGTCGCCCTTTTGCCCCTGAGCATAGGCATCGGTGACATATTGAGCGCTGCTGGACCCTTTCGCGGTAAGCAAGGCTATCTCGCTCTCCTCAAGGACGGTCACGGGTACTTCCGTGACGTTGTGACGCTTGAAAGCAGGTGGGTCGATGATTAACCCGGCTTTCGAGTGCGTATCCATCACCAGCTTTTGCAGGTGTGATATCGCCTCAACTGTATTGACACCATCAGGAAATCCGCGAACGACCAACTGCACCGATGGATCCTCGGCATTCTCCAGGAGAATTGATTTAAGCTCGTTGTCCGACATGGACCGTGACACGAAAATCAACGTACGACGCCCCTTAAAGACCTTCCGATCGGGGCTGGCAGTAAGGGATTTCTCGGCATCTGGCTTCACCTGGTCAGGGATGCTCTCCAATGGGTTGCCGGTGTAGTCGCCTTGCTCTGCAGCAATACTTTTCGCCCACTCGTTTACGTCTTCAGACGTCAATTCCGCGGCGCCCATTGTGAACGGAAGCAACGAGACAAAGGCAGACAGGGCGATCACCTTCTGGATTGCCTTTACCATAACGGATAGGCTCGACCGACAATCTGAGTCTCATCGACAGCCCCCCAATACCGCGAGTCGAATGAGTCTTTTGTTCTGCCTGAGAACCAGTATTTTCCCTTCGCCAGATATTCGTCGCGGGTGTACCTTGATTCAGGTTTATTTAACGTCGCCGCCAAGTACAAACCATCCGCAGTTGGAACCTGGCTGCCATTCACAGCAACTCCGTCATGACCGACTTGCACACGGTCGCCAGGAACACCGTCGATCATCTTGGTAAGCAAGGTCCCATTAGGGAAATAAGGCTCAGTCCCAAGCGCTTTGAAGGTGAATATTTTTCCCCTCTCAGGTGTTTTGTCTGTCTTGTCGATGAAGAAGACTCTGTACCCCAGGCATCGGCTTTGCTGAGGGTCGATCCCTATAGAGTAACGATCGGCCAACAACGTGCTTCCACCGCCCACCACGCAGGCGACCACCGCGGTCATTGCGAGACTCTTAACCAAAAACTCGCCTCGACTCATCTTTCGCTTCACTGAGCCGCCTCCTCTTCCGGAGCTTTGCTCATGCTCGGCAATGGCACTTCCATGTCAGCTGGAACCTGGATCGCAGCCCGACTATCAAGAACCAGAAACCCACGGGCGGCTAAACGCGCCGCTTGCTGGTATGTTTTGCTGGTGGCTTCTTCGATCGCTTCAGGGGTTCGTTCGCCAGGGATCGCTTCTATAGCCGCTGCGATGTTGATCACCGCGATTTTCGGCACCTCGATCTGCTGTGCCTCCCAGGCCAAATACAGAGCACCAAGGGAAACGGCCAAACCGATATAGGGGACAATTCTCAAACTCGTGCTCCTCGATCATTGATGACCGCCTTGATGGCTTCAGCGGTACTGAAATTCTGTTTGACGTAGGTATTGATGGCCTGAACGTCTTCGGGCGCGGTCGAGTAGAGGAGCAGGCTGTACTTGTCAACCGTCAGGCGCCCCACCCCGCTGCCACGGTCGGTCATCATGAAAATTTCCGAGTACTGGCCTTTCACCGTATGTACGGTTTTCAAGTATTCGTAGCCGCCTTCCGAGAGAGGTAAGCGCTCATCTTTCTTGATCTGGTTGATCGCTTCTTTCTTCTGCCCGAGCAAAAAGGTGTTTGCACTGTTCTCAGCGATCGCCCGCCCGGTAGGGTTCGCGTAAAGGTCGTTCACGGACTGAGTAATGGTGATCGCGCTACCACCGTACTTACGGAACCGGCGATATCCGTGCTCAATGAACTTGGCCACGTCACCCTCGGTGAGGAGAGACCAAGCCTCGTCGATGATCACAATTTTTCGGCGATCGCGATCGCCCAGGTACATGTTTTGTTGGATCTGGTAGATCAGCTGGAGCAACACCACCTGCTGCAAGTGCTTGCGGCCCTTCAGCTCCTCCAGTTCGAGAACTGTGAAAGGGTTGTTGAAAGCGACGGTGTTTTTGCCGTTGAAGAACTTCCCGTATTGACCCGCAGAAGTGAAGGTGTACAGCTGCTTACCGATATTGCGGATCGGCTCGTCGTTGTCCGAAAGCAAACTCTGCTCGATATCGTCGACCAACATCGCGGTCCCTTTCTCGAGCCATACTTTCGTAAGGTGCCGCTTGAGGCCGGAGACCTGAAGGTCAGTAAGCGGCTGTGTAGGCGCGGCCATTGCGGATAGCAGTCCGACCAGCACGTCCTCTTCTTCTGAGTACTGCTGAACCAGCTCGAAGGGGTTTAAGCAAATCTTCGAGGCTTCAGTAAATTCGATGAAATCCCCATTAAAAGCGTGACACAGCTTTTCGTAGGATCTACCGACGTCAATTACCCATATTTGAGCGCCCGAGCTCAGATAGGAGGTAATCAGGTAGTTGGTCAGAAATGACTTTCCTGAACCGGATTGGGCGGCGACCGTGGCGTTGTAGTTTGTTTCTGAGTCGAAAAGGTCAAAGTTCATGAGCTGACCGTTACGGCTCACGAAGCACATCTCCGGGGACCCCGTTCCCTTCCAATCACCATAGATAGGTAAGAGCGGCAACGCGTGGCTGATCGCCATGCTCTTGTAGCGATACGTCTCTTTGATTGCCTTGATGTCAGCGCCAAATGGCAACGAATTCAAGAACAGAGGAAGCATGAAGAAACGGTCTTCCATCAGCTGGAATTGATGGACGCCCCAATAGTTGCGAGCTTCGCTGGAGGCACGCACTAAACGCTCACGGTCATGAGCAAACACGGTCACTGACAAATACGTTCGGACCATCAAGTCACCGTCGTCCAGTTCTTTGAACAGGGCGTCGTAGCTGTGTTTTTTTGCAGCCAGAATGGGTACGAATTTGAGCAGCGGGCCGTAGGCCTGGTTATTTGCCCAGGTGCGGCGTGCCGACATTTTGTCTTTTGCCGATTGCTGGTCTGGGAACTGCAATGTCATGTTGATCATGCAGTTGTCGCGGATACCGTGACGTCCGGTCATCATGTCGCCCAGGTACCAGGCTGCCTTTCCCTGATATGCCACTTTGGGCATACGCTTGACACTCAGCGTCTTGATCAAGGTGTCGCCGATCTGGATGTAGTCCGGATGTGGCTCAACAGCCTTGTCGTAGTCGAGGATTTGATACTTCAGTTCTTTGTCAGTCTCGGCCTCGATTGGCAATCGATCTCGCCAAGAAGCATTCTCTCCTTGGTTCAGAATCGAAGTCATGACCTCGACGTACAAGTCATTGGTCATTGCCCGAGGTGCAAAACCTACGGAGCTAAGCGTGGACTCAAACTGTGTGCGGTAATCAGAATATTCCTCGACCTCTTTTGCCGTAGGCTCCATTGACTCCATTGGCAAACGCACGGTAATGACCAGAATCGCGTCCCTGACTTTGATACCCGAGAATGCATCAATCGGCTTCAATGTTGCGGCCGTCAGATAGTCAGCTCGTTCCTGAATCGCATTCAGCAGAAGTTGATCCGTCTGGGCCATACGGCGACGCATTAAGGCTTGGATTTGATGGGTGATGTTCTGCCCCGCGAACAGGGTGAACTGCATCAGCGTATCTTTCGGCCAGGATTGCTTCAGCAGTGAACGCAAGTGCTCGGCGACACTTTCATCCCCGCCTGAGAGAGGCTGGCAGACAAACGCGAAACCCATTGCGTTGTCGTCCAGCAAAAACAGCTTGTTGTCGGGTGAGTAAGCTAGGACCTGCAGGTGATCTCCGAGGCGGTAGATCGGCTTTTGAAAAATACCCATATCGACCTCAGCCCTTACCTTGGGCTAGCCAGCCCTTCAAATCGGGGATAAACCCTTTGGTAATGAAGCCGTCCTGACGGATCGAATGCGGAACACCCTTGATGGCAAAGAACTGTGCTGTGATCAGCCGTTTATTGACGGGGAGTTGATCACACGAAGCTACCTGCTTCAGGTAGCTTTTGTTGTCGCCTGACAGCACCGTTTTTAGCGCTTCAGCCTTGTCGGCGGCACAAAGCACATCACGTACGCGCGCGACACTGCTTTCACCAAGGATCGGTAACTGGACGATGTTGAAGGTGTATTCGTTTTGAAGATCTTGCATCTGCCCGAACATCTTGTGACAGAAACCACAGTATGGATCGACGAAAACTGTCACCTGCTTTTTGCCGGTCCCAAAGACAAGAGGATCGAGGTCTTGAACTTTAAATTTCATCTTCTCGAAATCGATGTACTTGGATGCGCGATCAGCCATTTCCAGCGAATCGATGTATTCCTTATTCCAGGTGTCGTACATCCGGCCTTCAATCAGAAAGCGGCCATTGTCCGAAACGTACCGGAGCTTTCCATTTTTCTCGGCGACGGCCAGACCGTTGACCGGTAGGCCAACCAAGTTCTCTGCTGCAAGGGACAAGGGGGAAGAAAACAAGCCAATCGCTACGGTAAACGCGGCGATGGTGGCCAGAATGAATTTGGTCATTGGAGTCCTCTCACAAGACTTAGGGATCTAGTGGAAGACTATGGAAATGCCCTGCGGTGATGGCTCACATTCACCCCCTTGCGGGGGGGCATCGCAGAAAGCTAGAGACAAAAAAGGGCCCCGAAGGGCCCTTTCCAGATTCTTGTTTTACCAGACGACAGGCTCGGACTCCGCGCCAGAATCGTCCACACCGATCAGACGAATCTGAGGTGCCGCTGCGTAGGACTTTTTCGAAACGGTGATGATTCTTCCATTGATACCGACTTCAGAGTCATTAAGCATCCATAGGTGCTTAACAATTTTCCCATCCTCATCCTTACAGTTTGCTTTCGCGGTCCAGGCGCCAAACCCTTCGTTGACTTCCAACTCACAGACTGGAGGCTTGTTTTCATTCACCTCAACCTCGACTTCTTTACGAGCTGTTTTACCCATCTCAGTTTCAATTTCCAAACTGATCTGGTACGTACCTGCCTCAGGCAGCTTGGCCCTGCCATACCTTGACTTGCCGATATCCAGCAACTCGCCATTGATGCTGTAGGCCATTTTCGTGACTCTGTCCCGCGGGTGCCCACCTGTCATCGAGGGCCTAAGGAATATTCCGAGCGGCGCCCGACTGGCAGGATTGTCGCCAGCCCAATTGATGCCCACATTCCATGGGGGCGGCTCTCGGAACCGAAGGCTTCGTTCAACCACGCTGTAATTCCCGCGCCCATCAGTGATATGCACTTTGAACATAAATTCGCCCGGCTCATCAATCGAGACGATCCTCACAGGGGCGTAATCGTCTTTGACCAAGGTGAATCCAGACACAGGCGGTAACTCCCAGTCGTAATTGAGCTTCTCAAACTCCTTAAATGGCCCGTTGAACTTCACCCGCATTTCCAGTTGTGCAGGGGCATACTCCGCGGTGTATGTGGGCTGCAGGAACCAGTTCGGCCAGATGTATTCCCAGAATTCCAAGCGTTTGGTAGTAGTACCAATAGCTCCACGGGATTCCCAGTCAACGACCCATGATTTGACAGAAAGATAGTTCTCAGGACGATCACGGTCATCTGCGGTTGGGGTGAACTCGACAGTATTACTCTTAACGACTTCACCTGTAGGCAGGATGAACTCACTCCCCATCTCAATTTCCATGTTGATATAAGGCGGGTAGATTTTCGCAGTCCAGGTGACGGGCTTGTCGATCTCAGGGCGGGTTCGCCCAAGGATCTGAACACGCGGTGGTCGGATAGCCCTGAAGCCGACAGCGCCACGAACCTTGCGGTAAGCACCTGGCTCTTCAGGCGAGTCCAGAAAGCGGGCCCTAGCCATGACATAAATCCTGTCTTGCACGTCGCGGGTTATATCCATGGTACCGGTCCCCTGCTCCCACGTTTTGCCGCGGTCGAGAGACCACTCGATTTTCTTGTTCGACGGATCGAATTCCGTATTGTCTTTGTTCTGGAGTCTGTAGTGAGCCGTCCCGGTCACAAACACATTACCGGGCCCTTTAATTTTAATTGACGGAACGTTGTAGGCCTCAATCTCAACACTTTGAGTCATCGAGGTGGCCCCACTGTGTTTGTTCACGAGTTGAGCTCGCACCAGATACTTCCCTTTATTCAGGGTTATCGATAGCCGCTGTGATGCGCGCGATGGGTTCTTGACCGGCTGCCAAGACCCGCCGTTGTTGGTAGACATCTCCCAGTTCACAGAGCCCAAATCACGCGTCTCTTTCCTCTTGGCCAAATCAGCGAAGAGGGTCACACGAAGCGGGGCTTCACCCGACATCCTCAGTGCTCTCACCGAACCATCCAAAGGATCACCGTTGAGGACAGAAAGGAATAACGGTTTGAGGCCTGTCCGAATAGAAGAATATTCCGGTACCGGAGATATCACACGTGCTTCAGCCACAATGCGCAGTACATCGCCAGCCACATCGGCCACCGGCACGTCAAAAGACGTTTCCCCTGCCCCGTTGGTGTCTACCCAATCGGTTAACGGCGTAGATTCTTTGTAGCTTTTCATCGCGAGCAAACGCACTTGCCATTGACCCATTGTGTTGGCGTCATAGGTATTACCTGGAACGTAGACATCCTGAATGCCGACATCGATCGACAATTTTTCCGTTGAAAGGACAGTCGTTTCTTTGTTGAGAATGACCGGCTTAATACCGTCGTCAGGAACGGACAGAATCTCAAACTCGTGCTCCACGAGACTGCCAGGTAAAGCTTCAAAAGCAGCTTTCGCGTTGAACGTGGAAAGCGTCCAGAGACTGCTTTTTGCGTTGGCATTCACTCGGCGGCGGACATTTTGCTCATCCATCCAGCTCCTGGGCGCAATACCGTTCTCAATCACCTGGCCATCTTGAGTCAGTGTGAGTTTGATCGGCGCGTTGAATCCTTTGATCGCCAATTCACCGAGGTAGCCACCTGAAAGCGGCGCCGAATAGAGGTCACCCTTGATCAGCCTGCGATTGTCCATGCTGATTGCCAATGACGCGGGCTCTACAGCATTAAAAGTGTGCTCACCCTCACTGGCTTTGATTTCGATACCCGTCGGCGAGAAAATCGATACCGCCCACTTGATAGTTTGCGGCCCAAGTTCTTGAACCGCGTTCAGTAGATTTGGCCGTTCCCAATTTTCACGCTGCTGCAAGCCGTTTGGAATTTGGGTCCAGTTCACGTAGCACATAACGTTCGATGACCAGCTGGACGACGTAATTTTCGCGCGCTGTTCAATAGTCGTGAGCGTGCATTCAGGCCCCGCAATCTGTTTGAGCAGGAAGTTGATTTCCTCAACCTTGTAGTAGACCTGCTGCATTGCCGGTTCTGGACCAAGCCGGATAGAACCGTCCAGGGCCAACGTTTCCAGGTCATGGTCATAACTGGCCATGAAGAATTTATTTCCATCCCTGTCGACAACGTAAGAAGTAGCCCTGACAGGTTCCACCATTACCTGCGCCCCTGCGGCTTCGAGGCTCAGAGTGTCGCGGTTACTCCGATCTTTCCATTCTTTAGGGGTCGCAGCCCACTCCAAATAGCAGGTCGGAGCATCGATCACATTTCTGGCTTTAGCGGCCACAATTGACGTTGTGGGCACGCACACATTATTTGACGGTTTGAACTCAATCTTCGAACGGCCAATGCCCTGCAATATCTTCCAAGACTGCGATTCAAGACCGCCTTGTAAAGACCAGACGCTAACAGGTACTGCATAGACGGGGCCGGTTCTGTCCATTCTCGACAACAGAACCGTAGACTTGCCGCTATCACCTGCCGAAAGCGCCGCGAGAGGTTCCTCCAAGGAGGTTGGAGAAATCGTGTCCGGAGTGAATCGACTACCGTCACCAACAGCCAAAGCTCTATGCCCCAGGCGAATGCCGAGAGAACTCGAAGGCTGAACGACCGCTACGATATCGTTGCCGAGCGCTTTCATGGCCTCTACGTCCAGAACACGGAACGAATGCCGTCCGTTCCCGTCCACCATGGCAGCAGTAACGCCTGGAATGACTGGTTTAAAGCCCAGCTCAAGAATCGGGCGATCGATAACAATGTCACTGGCCGGACGAAACTTGATGCGAATGTCTTTCTCGAATGAAAGACCGCCGCGATCAGTCGCACGCAATCTCACTACCGTTGGTGTCTTGCCATCGGTTCGGTAGTCCATTTCAAGACCGTTGAAATTGACAGTGCCATGCTCAGGCTGATTGACAACCTCTAGACGATGAGAATCCCAAAGGTTAGGATCGGATACGCTCATAAGCGCATTCCCGCCAACCCCTTCGTACATCAACACCTCATCGGGACCGATATCGGTGGGCGGCGAATTCAATCTCGCCACTTGCGCAGTACCAATCCCCTCTACGTACAGACCTCCTGTGTCAACAACACGGAAGCTGAATAGCTCATCACCGGTGAAACCAACGTTTGGCGTATAGACCATCTGGTCGCCAGTAACCACGACTTTGCCATTGGCTGGCTGCTTGATGATTTCTACAACAAAGGAATCCCAAGCATTAGGATCGACGATTCGGGGTTGTACCGGATTACTGGACCGCCCTTCGACAGTGTAGATCGTGACGTTGGTCTCCGACGGTGGATAGTTGTGCTGGGTTACGACGACCTCGATTTCCCCAACGACGGAAAGACCGCTCGGATCAGTTGCCTTGACCTGGATCGTATCCTGACCAAAAAATCTGTCGGTCGGGGTGTAAATGATTCGGTTGTCCTGAACCACCGCTTGACCTTGGGCACCGTTCATTTCGATCGAGAGTTGATGCCTCATCTGGTCATAGGCATTGCTGTCGATGATGGTCGGATAAAACGGCTCACTCACCTCACCTTCTTTCACAGTGATTTTACCGGATAGCGCTTCGGGAGCTTTGTCTGTGTGCTGGACGTCGACCCATACCGTTCCGGCGACCGATTCACCACTCGGGTCTGTTGCACGGACAGTAAAGCTGATGACGCCAAAAAAAGAGTCAGGTGGTGAATACGTAACAGCACCGCCCACGAGTTCGGCAGCTCCCACAATCGGCTGCGTCTCGATCGCAAAGGTATGACGATCAGCAGGGTTCTTGTCTTCAACTGTCGGCACACCGCTGACTGGTATCCCTTCTGGCGTTGTCATGTATAACGACACGCCAGTTGGCGGGGAATTCCTGTGTTTGATAATGACCGAGGCGACGCCCGAAACCGCTAAATTGCCCTCATCGATCGCTGTGTACTTGAATTGGGTCACGCCTTCAAAATCGTAAGGCGCGGTGTACACAAGCTGGTTATTGATGACTTCGGCGAAGCCGATCATGGACTGTGCTGGTACCGAAAAGGTATGCCGACCCTGATCATATGGATTCGGATCAACCACGGTTGGCGTTACTGGATCGGACTTGAGGCCTTGTTCGGCTACGAGGTTAGCGCTGGTCGAGGTAGGGGCGTAGTTGTATTTGCTGACCGATATGCTTCCTGTTGCAACAGGGGAGTTAGCGCCTGCCGCATCTCGAATAAGGTAGGTGAAAGAAGCTTCGCCATAGAAACCTGCGACCGGTGTGAACACAACCTCAAGACCATTGGCCTTTACGCTGCCAACGTTTTCTGGCGGTTGAGAAATAATAACGATCGCATGACTGTCAGGATCATCCGGATCCTGAGCAATCACGATTTGGTTCTGGACCTCGACTGTAATAGTCGCAGGTACGGACACCGCTCCTTCGGCATCAACAGCAATTACAGATGCCGATGAGGTCCCCACCCAGCCAGGTGTTGGCGAGTATAGGATTTTGGAACCGCTGATACTCAGCGAACCCGCCTCTGCCGGGAGAGCAGATGAGATCTGGTATGAAATCGGTGAATCACCATTCGGATCTGTAGCCGCCAATATGGCTTCGACGGGAACTCCAAGCTGGGTCTTCAGCGATAAAGCCGACAGAGTCGGTGGGACGTTTACCTTCTGCACATCGATAAACAGCGTACTCGGGAGGGAGACAATGCCCGCCTTGTCCCTTACCACGAACCTAAAGCTTTGCTTGCCCGAGAACTTTGCATTTGGGGATACGGTGATGTTCAAACCAGATACCGATAGTGTTCCAAAATTCGCCGGTACCGGATCCAACAAACTCACCGTATGGGTATCACCTTTGTCTGGGTCAACAACCGACACAGTGACTGATTGGGATTGCCCTTGGGCTAGTGTGATGTTTGCATCTTTGGACGCAGGCGCATCGTTCTCCGGCGTTACGGTGATCAGAACACTTACGGGCAGAGAACTTTGATGATCGGCATCGCGAGCAACAATTTTTCCTGATGTAGTTCCAGCCCAGTCTTTCGCCGGTTTAAACACAAGCGTATTGCCTACTACGATCAACGAACCCTCAGAGGCTGGGACCTGGGTGTAGACCTCGAAGATAAAATCGTTCGGGCTATCAATGTCAGTGGCTGACAACGGTGCGGACGCATCATGGTCCTCTACGGTTGTGATGTTGATGGGCTGCATCACCGGCACATCATTCACCGGCTTGACCACTATTTCGACCGTAGCGATGTTCGATAATGCTCCAGCGGAATCACGAGCACGATATTGAATCCGTGTAGCGCCGTTCCAGTCTTGAGCGGGGGCAAAAGTGAGCTTGTTACCGGCGATGGTCGCGATCCCCTCCTCAGCTGAAGGAGGCGCGATAATTTCGAAGGTATGAGTGTCGCTTTTGTCTGGGTCACGCGCGGTCAAGGATATGGATGCGGCAACATCTTCTCGGGTAACAATCTCGCGATCATCGACCGAAGGGTCATCATTCACAGGGTTGACCGTGATTTGGACTTTGGCAGGTTCAGACCACATACCTTTGGAATCTTGTACCCGATAACCAACCACCGCCGCGCCATTCCAATCAGGTGCTGGGGTAAAAGTAAGCTGGTTGCCCACCAAAGTGGCCGTTCCAACCGAAGTACTAGGAAGCGTGTCGAGTCGATAGATCACTGGGGCTGGGCCATCAGGGTCTCGGCTATTCAGCGTGACTTGACCAGGTGTCTCTTCATCAGTGACCAACACCGCGTCATCAGCGATTGGGGGCTGATTTGAATCCGTACAGACTTGCCAACGCGCGTCGACAACACCGTTGTCCTTTACGTCATTTTTTGTCTGCGCACCGCGGGTGTATTTCACACCGTTCGCAATGAGCTCTTGCGAGGGTGAGACGCCTAAATTGATCCCATTTACCCATAGCACCGGCTGGCCATTTCCTACGCAGGTCGACAAGCCGATGCAGGACTGCCACATGGTAGCGTTGCTGAAGGTGCATTCTGCGCTCGCCTGCGCGGATGCGAAGACGATGCCTAGCAGGGCTAGTTTGCGGAGGTTTGTAAGCCAGGGAGTCATAGATGTCCTGCCAATGCGGAATATGCAGGAATATCTTGCTGAGGGGGACGGGCAAAAGGGGGCCAATTTGCCCCCTGAGTGGGGGTCGCCCCCCGATTGGTCTTAACTGAGTCGATTAAACGAGCGCAGGGTGGATTGTGGCGGACATGATCGATTCGATCACGGTAGGCGAGTTATACAACCCTACGCCGCCGCCGACGCCCGTTGCGAAAGCCATGATGGATTGACGAACGACACCGCCCACCAGGCCGACAAGGATCATCGCACCGGCAACTACCCGGCCCAGAGTACCTTGCATCCAGCCCTGCAAGCTTTGCCAGATTGGGTCGAACTCTTCACCGCCAGTACCGGCCAATGCCATTCGACCGAACACCATCAATCCTAAGACCAGGGCGGCCTGTGCGTAGGTGCGGTTGCGATCGCGGTTGCGATTAAGTTTAGGAACGCCTTCTTGGCGTTCGAACAGGTTCTGCATCATATGTTCCTCGATAGTTGGGGGGTACTACGGACTTACACCAAGGGGGTTCTTGGTATCAGGAGTTGTTTGCGCAACCGGGTGTTGGATTTGCAGTGGCCGTAAAGTTGGAGTGACCTTGGGCGACGGATTCCCAAGCTCCCAGCGGCGCGGCTCGATTTCGGTGTACACATAGCCGGGAACATTGAGATCTCCGTCCTTGCCTTCCCAGGGGGCGACCCAGATACGCATAACTGTCGCCTGGCTACGAATGGGCAGAGGCTGTTGAGCTGCTTTGGGAATTACGTAACGCTCACCAGCAACCGGCTGATGAACCGCAACTTCGGTTTTCCCGCTCTGGGGCTCTGCGTTTGGTAAACTTTCATCTGGCCCAACGCGCTTGCGAAAGCTGTCACTTTCAGTCGCGCTATAAACATCACGGGCGGACATGCAGGTGACGCCCTCAGGCATCCCTTTACAGCCGTAATCAGGTTCACCGATGGACAGGAATGAGCAGCCTCCTAGTGAAGAGGCGGCGGCGATCAGAACGATCGAATTTAAAAGTCCGCGCATTGTTAATTCTCCAAGTGTGCTGATTTTTGGGCATGCGAGGCCCATGCGGAGGGCGAATTCGCCCCCCGAGTGGGGGTAAGGATTTATGGCTGAAGCTTCAGGGTTTGGCCGCGTTTGACGATAAAGTCGATCTCACGAAGTGCGTCGACCTCAATCACCGGATAAAGATTTTCTGCCATCTCAAGATAGAAATCGGCGATGCGTTCTAAAGCCTTACCGGTGCCACTGATAGCAGCGCCTTGAAGTGCTTCGCCGTTAAAAGCCTGTTCCATTACAGGGTTGTACGTCTTGTTTGAGTTGGTGCTGTTGATATCGCGTACGTTAATTGTCGGTACGTTCTTCACGCTGAACGCTTCGCTGACACCTTGCATAAAACCAGCCATCAAACTTCTGGCCAGGATTTGCCCCTGTTTACTGACCAATCTTCCGCGAACGCCAGCCTTACCATCCTCACCTGCGGCGTATGCGTCCAGCTTGGTTTCAATGACCCCGCCGTCTTCGCGCACACAGCTGATAACCTCCGCTCTCAAATAAGCACGCTCGGAAGAAAGATCACCAAAACCACTGGCGATCAGGAAGCACTCCTTGATGTCGGCCCGAAAACGGTTGGGAAGAATCGCTTCTTTTTTGATCCGCAGCAGAGCTGGAAAAGGTTCTTTACGAGCCCCCTGGCCAGTTGGTGCATCCATACCGGTGATCAGAGCACCGGAGAGGATTGAACCTGCAGGAAGAAACATTTCATGCTCCTTCTCAGCCTTCGGGTCAGCTTCTTTTTCTTCGGAAGCAATGGTGCGAATGTCGATCTTGGCGTCTGCCTTTTTGGCACCGGAACCACTTTTAGGCGGCTCTGGCGGTTGAGGTGCAGACGCGAAATAAGTCTCAGGGTTTTTCTGTACCGATGAAGGCGAATAACGGTTGAATTCGCCGCCTGTTGGCGTTTTCACTGATGCAGGGTCTGCTGACGCTAAAGACTCATTACCCTTTGCTTCCCCTTCCATGAGGGACTTGGCTTGGGACGTCTTTAACTCTTCGAGTTGCTGTTTCAGCAGGTCAACATCGCCTGAAGTGCGCGTATTTTGCTCCTGCAACAGCTTGTTTGATTCAAGAACAGCTTTTAACGACTCGGAAGCTTCGCTCTGAGCTTTCTGCCCCTGAAGCAATTTGTTGATCTGAGCCCCCTGTGTCCTCAGCGCCGCGTTCATCGCATCGATACCAACCGACCGAGGGTCGTGGTCAGTGAGAGCGGTCACAATCTCCTTACGTTGCTTCTTCCGAGGTCCGCTGGTACCGTCTAACACAGATGCAGATACCCACAGCACTACAATCACGACAAACGCAATTGTGCCCCAAGTCCAGTATTTACGATGTGCAGGGTCAAGCTGGGACCATCTATCTTTTAGTGTCACGGCATACCCCCCTTAATTCAGCAAACTTGGACGTTGAGAATCATCGGTTTGCTCTTCGCCAACCCGCAGAACGATGTAAATCTCGGTCTTCATTCCGGGCTCAAGAAGATTGTTCGGCCAGACCGAAGCAGCCGCTAGTGTCGGATGAGTACAGGCTGTTTCGTCTACCAAAAGTGGCTGATTGGTGACGTTACTCGCGACTGCGACCAGCACTTGGAAGTTATGTCCGAGCATCACTTGGGACCGACTGAAATCGACATCAAGACCCTCTTGGTAACACGCAGGAACCGTATCGCCCGGAGCCAGTTTCGCGAGGCTGTATCCCTTCGGCAGCTTGTTCAAAGCTAGCGCCCGCATGATTCCGCGGATCGAGTCCATATAGGGTTGGGATTCTTCCCATTTTCGGGCAGCTCCGCTGTAGTGGCGCCGCGCACCGAGACCACCCAACGACCCACCTTGAGTGCCGTTGCTTTCATCCAGAACCAAGTTGGCTTCGATTGGAGGAACCTTCTGTGGAGCAAGGGTCAATGACAACGCGAGGGTTTCGTCATCCTTAGGGGTGATGTACATGGTGACGGGCGTTTCATTGTCCGTTGCAACGTACACAACGTTATTTTTTACCTTGGTAGTTGCGCCAGTCACCGTTTGAACGATCGGATCTTCGAATGGAGTAACGATGCGATTCAAATGCCCTACGGCAATGGGAATGATGGTATTTACGCCTGGCGCAATCAGGACCCGCCGCATGGTTTCAACAGGCTCTGCCTTCACCTGCTTAGGTTGGCGCATCACAGATCCGTCCACAGCAGGCAAATCGTTCGATTGCCCTGGTGTAACCTGAACCATCTTCGCTGACTTGGCATCCGGCGCTTTCACCGCATGCCCAGCGGTGTCTTTGCTCGATTCAGGCGAAACCGAACTGCCGTTGGCCGAAGCTGCTGGCTGGGTTTGAGCCGAATTGGCTTTATTCACTGAAATGTCAGGTAATACCAGCTTGGACTCCGCATGCGCGGTTGAGGCCGCAATCAAAAGCATCGCAGCCAGAGCCTTAAAATTATTGTGCACGTTCACGTTCACGCTCCTGACGACGACGTTCTTTGTTTTCTTCTGCTCGATCGAGACGGCTTTGCACAATGTCGGTACGAGGCCCCCCCTTATAGGTTTCTACGAACTCGATAATTGGCTTGTAGCGTTTGATCCTGATCTCAACCACATACGTCCGATCCTCCCGCTCTTTCTTGCCCGTCGGCCCCTCCATGGTCGACCGACCACTCACGTAAAAGAGGTTTGGCTTTCCAGGCTCTCGCGTGATTTTTCGAGGTTCGAATTTGAGCGTTACGCGATCACGGCGTATTTCGGCGACCTGCTTCTGCAGCAAGTTCACGAAGGCCTGATAAATGTCTGGCGACAGCAACGGATCCATGATTGTTTGAATCATCTCTGCCGTTCCTGGCGTGACGTTACCTAGCACCAAAGCCACGTACATTGCCCACGCTTCGGTGTAGGATTCAGACGCCGAATTTTCATCGACCCACGCCTGTTCAACCAAGGTGGGAGGGGTGATCGTCTGAATCGATTCTTTGTTCAGCGCGACGATTGTCAGAAGACAATTTGAAACGACCATGGCATACAGCAGTACCTTGAACGTAGCGTTCTCTTTCTTCAGACCTGCGGCTGTATTACCGAATAATTTGCTGAGCATGAAGTGCCTCAGTGCAGTCGATTGATAAAAGGATTAGGTATCGACCTGGCCTTCGGCCCACCGATTCCGGTGTACCACCAGATCATGTGAGCCAAGTACCCATCAGGGTTTCTGTCTCGATATTTACGATAAACACGGGTCATCAAAACGCCTGCCAGGGTTAAGATTCCCGCCATCCCGAAAAAGACCCCAAGGACCAAGCCAAGGCCAATCGGAGCTACTTCATCCGCTTGCCAGAAAAGAACGTGAGGAGGATCGTCAACGTATTGGGGAATGGTTACTTGCTTCACTGAGGGACTCCTTGCTGAACGGGCGCACCATTTACCAGTGCCGACATGGCCTTCACGATTTCATCGGGAGGATAGGCACCAGAAAGAACCTGCTTACGGCCCGTCGGGTTATGGATAATGAGAGTGGTTGGTGTCACCTTGACCCCGGCTTGAACGGCCTCCTGAAGATCAGCTCGGATCTTGTCGTCGTAACGACCGCTATCAACGCAGGCGGTGATTTTTCGAGCGTCGAGCCCCAGATCTTCGGCAATGCTGGATAGTGGTTTTTGCGTGCCACGACCGTTCAAGCCTGTAGATGAAAAAATGGAACTGATCATGCGAAAGAAGGATTGATTCCCTCCCTGATCAGCTGCGCATTCCGCCGTCAACGCTTGAAGCCTCGAGTTCTCGCCGTGCAGGGGAACGTGCTTGTAAATCAACGAAACGTTGCCTCGTGAGCCGTCCACCAATGCCTTGGGGGCTGGGTAAAATTGCTGGCAGTACGGGCACTCGGTATCGCTGAATTCCACCAGCGTGAACTGGGAATTTGCTTCCCCATACCGGCGTTCAATTCCTGCAGGCGCAGGGGTTGTGTGCTCCTGTCCAGGCCCAGCGCTCACCGCTGAACCTATCAACGATGGATAGAGCAACTGCAGCTGCTCAACAGCATCTTTCATTTGCTCATACGAGTACGCCCAAGGCTTAATTTTCGCTTGCTGTGTACCCATGCGATCGACCAAGTCGTTGATTTCGGCAAACTTCTGCTGAAGATTGTTCTGGGCGTATAGCGAGATTCCCGCCATTACGATCGCAAGAGCAGCCATTGCAACCGGGGCGAACCTGGTGAACATTGTTTTGATGGCAGAAGGCACAAAATCACTCCTATTCAGATGGTGTGATTTTGTGTGATCTACTGAATCTGAGGGCGGCAGTTCGCCCCCATGTAGGGGGCGGTTCTCCCCGAGCTAGAGACGCTTCGGCAGGTTTCCGAGCAACAGAACACAAGCGAACGGTATGACGATGATTGTCAGAATCGGAATAATCATTGGCGGGATGGGCAACGGCGCAATAAAGCTCACGATCAACGCCGCCCCAAAGAACATAAGCAGCATAGAACTGTATTTATTTAAAAACGGCGACGAGTATGCAAAATTGTAACGCTTTATCTGCCACGCCATATATCCTGAAACCATTGAGGGAATGACCATGATTACCATGGAAGGTATCCACATCCCAAGAAGTATTATTCTATAAATTATATGGTAAATTACCATGGCCAGCGCCTCCCCTCGGGCCTGTATGAAGGGAAACCATAACTCGCCTAAATGCTCCCAACCTTTTGATCTTTCGATTTCTGCAGCTGACGGGATGAAAAAACTAGAAACAGTTTCTTTAATACCGGAGTCTCCTAAAAAAGAAATATACAGTTGATCAGTCGACTGCCTCACTAAAGCTTCAGACTCTTCACCCAACATGGATCGAGTCCAACCCTGCTCTTTCAGAATTGAACGTTCAATAAAATTGTTGGGTACCAGACAAACGACTAGGATGATCTCTATAAAAAAGCAGACTATAAATGCCCAGAATGTTTTTGGCCATTTCTCTTCCATATCATTTTCTCCCAGACTCAATCAGGGTCCAGACTTTTGATAAAGGGTTTTGAGGCTGCAAAAGGGCTTTAGTGACCGACGTCCGATCACATAAATCACCTTCATAGTCAGCATCATTCATTATCCGAGCGATTTCATCGGAAACAACAGAGCTTTTATCGACCAACTCCTTATTACCGACGATCTCGCACATCCCATCGATAAAAGGATCCATAAAAGCGGCAAGCCGCTGCCTGTCAGTCGCTCCGACATTTGCAAGGTATGACTCTAGCGCTGTTTGAATTACTGCTTTTGTCACATGCGTTGTTTCCGGCGCCTTGAGTAAAGCTGCAGCAACACTGATAAGAGCTGCAGCGCGAGGCCAATCCGATTTAAGCAGGTATAAAGCATCCTTCAAGGAACGGTTATCACCGAAAACTTCCATAAAGACTTTGTTAGCTGTATTTGAATTGTTCATGGATTGTCTACGCTGCATTTTTAATAGTAGCTTCTTTATATTTAGCGGCCTGCTGGGCAGCTTTAGCCATGTCTTTGGGCGTCGTAAGAACAGGCACCTTGCCTTTTATAAGTCTTCCGCCCGCCATAATTGCTATGTACTCAAGATTAGGAAGTTGACCGAACATCTGGGACGGAAACAGTTCGCCCTCTTCCTCCATCAAGCGTTCGCCGACATTGCCTGAGTGCATATGCGGATCTTGCCCAGATGAAGCACCTTGAGTTCGCATAATATATTTGTATCTTGTCGGAGGAATCTTCGACGCCACGTACTCTTGCGTATCAGGATCCGTGATTCTTAAAGCAATGAGGTGGTTCGTGTTACCCAACACTTGGCGTGCTTTGGCTGCATCACCCATACGTGCTTCAAAGTCCGCAATGGTCTGAGTCGCCACATACAGACTCAGTTTTGCCCCACGACCTTTGTTGAGCAACTGAATCAGTTGGTCATTCACTACCTCGGCAGCCTCGTCGACGAAGATGCTCACGGGACGTAACGAAACGCCGTAGTTGTAGCGCTCACCAGCTACGGAAGCTAAATCCGCCAGGAAAATCGATCCGATCGCAGAGCCAACAAGAGGGTCTGAAAGGGAGTCGAGACCCAGGTACATGACCTGACCACCATCAATAATCTTCTTGGTATCTGTTACTTCACGGTCATCATCGTCATCGTCCATTGGTGACAACAGTGGGCCCATGTGACCCGATGTGAGCATGTTTAGTACAGGCATCAAGGACGCAATCATTTTCCCGAAATGCTGACTGTCATGCTCGAACATCGAAAGAACGCCTTCGAGGTCTGAGTTTGGCTTGACAGGTTGAACTTCAGCTCGATACATACTTATAAGGCTGAAGGCAATTTGCTCTGCTGCTTTCGCACCCTTTAAGAAGTGCTTACGAGTGTTCTCATAGTCGTTAATAAGCGGGTATGAGTAGGCATCAATAGCTCTTATAATTAGCGACGCCAACCCACCTTCAAGAGCCCTTCGAATTGAGACTAATGTCGGTTGCTCACCACAAATCAACATGGCCTGAACCACGTTATTGATTGCCATCATCGCAAAGGCTTGGAATGGGTTACCAGCCTCAGATTTCATCAGAGCAGCAATTCGACTCGCAACTTCAGTTGGTCGGGAGAAGTTTTTAGTTGGCGAAACCCTCGTAGATTTTTCAGGGAACGCTGGATGGAAATACTTAAACCTATTTGGTTCACCTGCAATTTCACATGCTCGTTTCGTATTTTCTGCAAGCTCACGATCGCCCTTCGGGTCGATTACGATTACTGCTTCGCCGCGAAGTACCGCTTGAGTTATTTTTAAATCAAATAGCCGAGTTTTGCCGGAACCTGTAGTTCCGACAATTAGTTCATGAAGACTTGTTAGTTCAGTTTCTAACTTTTGAGCCTCGTCTTTTTTTTGGCTGAGGCCGTGAATCCAAGGCGCCCCCATAAACCCGTCTTTCACTTTAGGAACAAACTTTGTGACATCACGCTTTAGCAGATCAAATAGCATTTGACCTTCTGACTGCGTCCATTGATACCCCTGTCCTAGATATACAGAGGTCGGATTACCAATCATAAAATCAAGAAGCATATCTTGACTTAACAGATCGACTGGCTGTGCTCCCAAACGTTGTTTAATCTTGTGAAGCTGGATTGCTTTTGGCAATTTCTTTAGAGCAAAGGCCGCTTGGATTCCTAATGTGCAGGCAAAAGGCATAAAAGGAAGGCCACTACTTAGCAAGCCTAATGAAGCTGTAGCGACCATACCCCCAGTCCAAGCAGCCACTTCGACCGCTTCAAAATTCGGACGCCATGGAACGTCATACGCCCACTCACTCATACCATTAACTCCCGCGGGATAATGACCACGATATTTTTACGACGCATGACAAACTCGCAATACTCACACAATGCACTTCTGATTTCGTCATGACTGTATCCGATAACAGGCTCCAGCGCTTTGAACGACCCTGGAGTGAACTCCGCAGCTGTTTCACCAGTTTCTAGCGCGATGTGCTCTACGTGTTGAATTGCGAGTTTAACGATTCGTCTGTTTCGGTCTAAGGACGCCTGATCCCGCTTTTTATTTACTGAAAGAAATTCGAATTGCTGGCCTGTTAGCTCCTCAACTAATGCAGCGATAGGATTGCTTAGCACCACCCCATTAATATTGTTTAATTTCTGGACAGCTCGCTGTTTCAAGCCACCGCTTTTAAGGAAGTTCTCCATAACCCAACCTGAAGTATGAAGAGTTATCACTTCTTCTTCGGTTAAAACACTGCTTCCACTTGTAAGAGGCAGAAACAGTTTCGAATTTAACACCGACCAATGCACCACATTCGGAACGTGTCGAATGAGGATATTCATCGCTTCAGGTGAAGAATTGACGAAGGAGTCGCCAATCGGGGTTAATGACTTGGGATTGGCAGAATCGGTCGATTCCTGAAGGTGCGACTGAGAAGAATCTTTTGCTTTTGACTTCTCCCCCGCAGGTTCAACCACCTCAGCGACTGAAACCGTCGGTTTGACCTGAATAGAGGGTGGCTTTCCTCCATTTCGGCGTTGCTGTGGCGTACTGGCCGAGGCGCCAGCAAGTGGCGCCAGCAAATCACCCTGACTGTCCTTCCCAGTCGACTTACGCGCGGGCTTCCTAGGCTCATGATTGAGGTCCAAGCCTTCGAACAGTCCATGCAGCAGATCTTTCTGAGGAGATACGGTTTCTTGAATAACAGCGGTCGCGGCTGGAGGCTCAAAATCAGTCTCTTCAAACACCACGCCTTCCAAACAAGAATCGTAGTCCTGGCCCTGAGTACTTTGAGTCTGATCTGCCAGGTAGGCTTCGACGTCAAAGTCGTCTGAGCTTACAACTTGGGCTCCAGGCGCCTTCTCCTTTGGCAACTGCACAGGCGGTGCCGTCGATGGGCCAAAAGCACTTTGGTCATCATCGAGTGAAAAGGTCAGCGGCTCGAAAACTTCACCTACTGGACCCTCACTGCCCCCCAGTTCGTCTTCAGAGAACAAGCCGTCAATATCGAGCCCCACAACGGCCAGATCTTTAAGGCCAACTGGTCGGATTTCGGGTTCAAGGACCATCGCCAAGGATTCTGAGTCGAGCGGCTCGAGGCTGATACCCTTCGCGGCTGCCTTTTGATGCAAAGCCGGGCTCGCAGTACGTTTTCCACCAGTCGAGGCAGGTGTGAAATTGTTGACCAGATCGCCCAGCGCGGTGCCCATGTGAGCTTTAGCAGTCGATGCTGGTGTTTGGGCCACGCCGACAGCACCTTGAGGTTCATCTTGAGCGGTAGCGCCAGGCGATGCAGAAGTCACCTCAAGTGTGACTGCGTCCGCGTCCTTACCCAGCGTCACAGAAACTGCTGTTGGTGGATGGTCGTAACCAAAGACGGTATCCGCGCTCATGATTTTGAGGCACTTCAAATACGTCTCTTTGGTAAAGCCAGCACCATCGACTTTTCTAAGCTCGAAGGGGGCGACATCCCAGTAAGGTCCCCCATCCGGCCCGCGATCAGCCAACCCATTATCGATTAGAACATTCGCCAGCAGATCGGGCGTTCGAGGAATTGCATTAACGCCCTGCGCGATGATTTCTTTTACGATGTCTTCCGCACCCTGCTTCCATACGACGAAGACGCCATCCAGGGTGATCCAAACCCTTGACCCTTTCTTGTTTACGGCCCAAGTCCCCATCGAAACTAGGCGCCTAATAGCATCAACTACAAGACGGTTCACCGGCACACCGGTGCCGCTTGATGTGGCCTCTCCACCATGGCGTTTCATGTCTTGCTCGACTGATGCCGAATCGGAGCGTATGACGATCCCAGTTAGTACACTGTTGGGGTCGTCACCACTTATTGCGTTGACCATGGACGCATAGATGTCCTGGCCAGCGTTCATGATCCAGCCTCGAGTTTTACGCGGAATTAGGGTATCGACCATGGTTGCCGACAAGTGCTTATGGACCTTGTGGCGATTTGAGTTCCAGTGCAGGTAGTACCGCGCCACGCTCTGGCTATTGGCCCATTCAAGCAATGACTCCTCAACAGGAGCCCACACTTTTGCACCGGTTTCGTCGGTCACTCGCAGATCTGTCAGAGGCTTTCCGGCATCGTGTATGAGGCCAGCGCACATTGCTGCAACACGCCAGGGTTTTTCACGCTTCGATTTTTCTTGGGGGTACTTATCGTGATCAAAAACCGCGTTGTTTGACTTCAAAACCGCGAATGCCGCGACCTCAATGCCATGGCGCATTAGCCCGCCTGGTCCGCGGTGATGGTGGAGCTCCGATGCTGGAAGGAGGTGAACGTAATCGGCGTAGGCGCGCAGCACCGGCATGACCAACTCATCGAACTCTTCTGGCCGTAGCCCTAAGGTAGTTTGGATTTTGGTCAATTTGTCGGTGTGCAGCTTTAGCAGATCCCCACCACGGATAAGTGCGAGATAGCCGCTGATGAAGGGCGGGTACCGCAACATATGCTCATCACCCTCCTTCAGTCCCTTGATGACCTCAGGAGAGAGCAGAACGTGAACAGGGTGTTTGTGCTCAGGAATCACTGGGCCTGCCTGGCGGCGGCCAAAAATCCTGGCGATAGCGTTTCTGAACAATTCACAGCACCGATTCAGTTCTTGTGACCGAAAGGATGCCAACCAATAAGTCGATCAAGCGGGTCAATCGACCCCCTAAGTGGGGGCAGACCAATGCCGATGCTCAACTCCAAGCCATTTATTCTCACTGTCATCCACTGACAGAGATCTTCAACGTGAAGTATCAAACTTTTGCGATCGCAATAGCCTTAGCTCTTGCCCTAAGCGGCTGCTCATCGAAGCCTAAAAAACAGGAGATAACATACGTTGCTCCAACGACTGTGGAGGTTCCTGTCCGACACTGGGAGGAGTTTCGTGCGTCATGGGGTCATGAGGGCCGTGGAGGCGCTGCACTGCGCAAACCAACCTATCAGCACGTGATGGCGTCCGAAGACGCGATTGTGATTCGACCTGTCGTCAGGAATGAAGAGTCGGACCATGGGGCAGTGAAGATTTTTGCGCTTCGCGGTACTCCGGAAGAGTGGCAACGCTCAGCCTTGTCCCAAGGCGTCCCATCATCCCCATCGGCGCCACAAACAGCGCAACAAAAGCCATCTACCGTTGATATGGATTCTGCACAGTACCTGCGGGCCTATCGAAAGTTTTGTAAGGGCGCCACAAGCGAAATGACTGAAGAAGAGTGGTCAATGGTTGCGCTGGGCGGACCTAACCACATCCCGCCTTCGTTACGGGGCAAATGCCTCACTCAGAAATAAACCGGCTTAGTCACCCATCCTAAAGAACTTTAGGTAACACCGTAGCTGACTGGTATTAACCGAACACTAGCCAGCTACGATTTCTCAGTCAAATCTTCCTTTTCTACGATTATCGTCATCACGCTCGCTACGATTTTCCAAGAGAGCGCACCAAAGAATAGCCATCCAAATGTGGATATCAGCAGCACTCCCGCCCCAAGCGCTTGGTGCAGAGTACCTGCTGCTTTAGCCGCTGCCTGTATAAGGACGCCAGCGGGCAAAATAATCAGAATAGGCAACAGCACTCTCTTGCCGGAAACCTTGATCAAGTTGTTTACCCGGTCCGCATTTCCTTCAGAAATCACCCGCAGTGAAAGACCAATATTGACGACGAAGTGGTACATCCCTCCAAAAAGAATCAGCGGCGGAACGAGGATCATCTGCTGCTCGATAGTCGTGGAAAACAGAATGACGTAGAGAGCCGCTTGCTCAGAAAAACTTCGTTCAAGAACCGTTCCCTGGCCAGGAGAATGCGTGGGGCTCGCAAAGTACTGTGAGTACACCATCAGTGCTATGAAAAGGAGGTGCATTCCGGTTAGGAGTACGAGGATGGGTTTGGCAGATAGTCTTGGTAGGTTCAGCCAGTAGGATCCCTTCGTCAGTTGCCGATAGCAGCTAGCAGCAACAGGTGCTCCAGTGTCCTTCGCGAACGCTATCGCGATGATGATCAGGAAAAAGGGTGAGCAGACGTTGAATAGGTGATAAAGCGCTTTCCCCCCCATCAAATAGATGATCAGCCCAACGCCGCCGAACAGTGAGGCTGCGAGTAGGTAGCAGGGCAAAGCTTTAATTGAGAGAGCGCCAGCACCAGCAAGCCACTCTCCCCAATTTCTCCAATAAAGCTGAATCGGTAGCGGTTTCACTCAGTGCCCAAATCTTTAGTAGGTGAAGTACCCCAGCGGTACGCCGATAACAAGTCCGACCCCGACGGCGGTCGACACAGCGATTATTACAGACTTGGACCAAAACGTTTCACCAGGTATCGACGCATCGAGGTGCTGGAGATCTTCCTCAAGTGTCCTGTCAAATGACGACCGTGGCTCGAAAGAAATCCGCGGCGTCATGCTCGCGATTCGCTGAATCTCATCCAGTGACTGCTGTTGCCGAAGCAGCAGATCACCGCCTGGATACTCTTCGCTTCTGGAAATGGGGTGTGCGGACATCGTTCTCACCTCGACTTTAGGTATCGAAACATTATCCGTACTGGCCTTTCGCTTTATCGCCGATTCGCCCCTCAACAGGGGGTGCGTTATCTAATTGCCCCCTCATACGGGGCTAATCAACCCTCCTCGTGCGACCTGCGACTTGTAGAGTTTGACCACATCTGCTCTGCAGCCTCTTCACAGAAACCGCGGCTGCATATTGAGCGGCTCCCTTAGGCATCCTTGCATTATTTCGGGAGCCCACAGAATCGAAACGAGTGAGGGCGAAGCCCTCCGTTCAATTCAACGAAGACGGCAGTAGCCGGTCACGGAGGAAGATTATGAGCAACAACATTTCTAGCCTGAAGGCGCTTGCGGCTAGCATCACGCCGAAAAATGAAGGCGACATCGGTGCAAAACGGGGCGACTTTTACTCGTTTCCTTTGGATTTGTTTGAAGAGCAGCCTGGGTTCAACCCTAGGAACTATGACAGTCCAAAAACCAAAGCCCACATCGAGAAGCTCACCCAAGCGTATATGGCTGGGCAAATGTTGCCTCCGCTGATAGTCAAGGTTGTTGATGGTCGGTTGATTGTTCGAGCTGGACATTGCCGACGTCTCGCCGCTCTCCTTGCTCGAGAACGCGGCGCTCAGATATTGCGCCTCAGTTGTATTGAAATGAAAGGCGACGAGAACGAGCAGGATGCTCTTTTGGTCACTTCTCAGGATAGCTTGGATCTATCGCCGATTCAGCGGGCGCGCGTCTACCTGCGCTACATCAACCGAGGCATGACTCCTGACGAAGCCGGTGTTTTTGTCAATAAATCAGGCAAGCACATCAAGGAGGAGCTTGAGTTGCTTGATCTACCTGATGATTTACAAGCCTTGGTTGAGGATGATGTCGTCAAACCATATCTCGCAAGGAAACTCTTCAAGGTTCACGGTGGCGAAAAAGCGCTAAACATGATCTTGACCCAGATCGCAGCACTTGAAAACGCAGACGGCGTGGATCCCCAGCAGGCGCTTATGCCTGGCGCAACCGCCAGTCCCAAGCCCCGTCGAGTCACCGAAAAGCAGTTCAAAGACGTCATGCCATTGACGATCAAGAAGAGCTTCGCTCAGACGATGTTCAACGGATTTTCAAGCCTTCGGGAGCATGTGAAGGACGCTCAACCGGACGCAAAAGACGGCACGGTTCAACTCAAATTACCTGCTGATATCTTTGCCCAACTGGACACGATCCTGGCCGAGGTCGAGAAGCTCCGCGCGAAACAGTTGGCGGCGAAACCAGAGGGTCAGGAAGAAGACTCAAGCGACGACAACCAACAGCAGTTAGCCGTTTAAACCTAAAAAAGAAGGGAAATCAAATGCTGATTCTTACTCGACGTAACGGTGAATCCATCAATATCGGTGAGGACATCATCATCCGTGTCCTTGCGGTAGACGGTGGCCAAGTCCGTATCGGAATCGACGCCCCCAAAGAGGTACCAGTACATCGGGACGAAGTTTACGATCGTATTCAGAAAGCTATTCCGCACAAGCGCACCGCTTGATCTCTAACATTTTTGCGTAATGCACTGCACAAAGAAACCGCTTACCCTTTCGTGCTGCGCAGCCGAATGTCGAGCTGACTTCCGACGTCGAAACGACTATGTCCCTGCCGTAGGAAAAGAGGATTTTCTGCTTTTCCCATAGCCACCCTGAAGGATTTTGAGTAATGGATACCCTACTGTACCTCTTAAAGAATGCACTCTTAGTTGCCGCTTGTATTCATGCCTATAGAACGAGCCGAATTTCACTCCTAGTCCCAGTAGCAATACTTCTCGCTATGTCCACTGGTTTTGAAATGGGCTTTCCAGAAGGCATGACATGGATGGATTTGTTTGCTGGCAATCTCAACGAGGAGGCAGTCAAAAAATGCGTTATGTCATCACTGCTTATCTTAGCGTTCCTTTTAGGGGCGGCAGTTTTTGTCATGCCAGACATTTCTCGGCTATTGGATGCTGCAGACAAAAGGACCGCAAAGCCGACCGATAACCAAAAGATTGAGTGATACGCCAATTAGCCCGCTGTACCCCAAGCCTCGGCCCTTAAAAGCCGGGGCCGCAGTCGAATATTTACAACCGACAGCATGAAAATGGCGGCTTCGTGGTTTGCCGCGAGACGCTATTGGTATCGAGGGCAGCGAGGTGCTTGATCGCAGGAAGAACAGACTTGAAGGACAGCAACCCTCGGGCTCGCAGCACCTCGACGGGTTTTCAGCTCCCAGTATCGATTCCAAAGCGCAACAACCTGTGTTGTCGCAAGGAGTTTTACTGGTAGATAGGTGGTAGTACCGTAACCGGTGACACGGATATAACCGACCGGCGACACCGGTCGCCGATAACCCAAAAGTGTTTGTGATTCTCGCTCCAAGATCACTTTGTACACGGAGAGCTGAATGACATCGCGCAAGTATACCGCTGCTTTCTTGCGCCGCTTCGTATCAACAACAAACAGATATCGCCCATTATCGAAAATTTGATCACAGCGCCCATGTAGGGGAACGGGCATGGTGGTGCTGAGATCTCGCTCCGACATGACCACAGATGCGCTCCGCAGCTCGGCAGGCAACGGCTCTCTCCAATTGGTCAGACGTGAACTGTTTTCTTGTCTCATGCACCTATCATCCCACCTCCATAAACAATGCAAGTTTGTTGTCGAACCTATGACCCAAACATACGCCCGCGGTTGCGTTTTCAATGCAGATGCAATGATAAGGACTACTAACCGATGGATGGAACTGCTATGTCCCAGAAACACCCACGCTCTATATCAGCTACAAACCTATCGAAGCTTGGCCATTGCGAAATGCTCGTAGTTTTGGGCGAAATCGCTGCACAATCGACAGCGTCTCGCGCTCGAACCCAGGCGGGCAACAAGGAGCATGATCGTTTCCATATCAGGGCAAGCGTAAACGCAGCCCCCCTGCCGGGGGGCGGATTGGAACAAATAACATCGACTAGACGCGGCATCGTAGCCTCCAATTGAGGAGGTGGACGTGGCCCTGATGAACCTGTTGATTGTTGAAAGTCCGACCAAAGCGAAAAAGATAGAAAAGTTTATTGGCCCTGGCTGGCTGGTAACAGCCTCAGCGGGTCACATTCGAGATCTTCCCTCGAACGAAATGGGTGTTTCCGCACCAGACTTCCAGCCCGAATACGTCGTTTTGCCGGATAAGGCGAAGACCGTAGCGTGGCTACGAAAACTCGTGAAAGATGCCGGTACAGTTTATCTGGGTACCGACCTCGACCGCGAGGGCGAAGCGATAGCCTGGCACTTGCTCCAAGCACTAAAACCCAAGAAGTATTGGCGAGTGACCTTCAACGAGATCACAAAAAAAGCGATCCTCGACGCTATCAAGTCCCCTCGCGAAATCGACATCAACAGAGTCAAGGCTCAAGAGACCCGCAGGGTGCTAGACCGAATTTTCGGTTACTACGTTTCCCCTTGGCTGACCAAAATCGCAGGGATCGGCAGGAGTCTTTCGTCAGGCCGTGTGCAGTCTTCAGCACTGCTGTTGATCGTACTGCGTGAAAGGGCAATTCGTGACCACGTCCAGATCGAACATTACCGTCTCGATGTGAAGTTTCACATGAACCTCAGCGGGGCCCCAGGTGGACCATCCAGTACTTGGACCGCGACATGGGAATACGGCCCTCTTTTCAAAATGCTCGAACAAGAGCCGCCAGCGCACTTCACGGACAAAGCCTTCATTGACAAGTTGGCTATGGCCATCCAACAGCAACGCGGCTTTACCGTGCAGAAAGTGGCTACTCGCAAGACGTATCGAAAGCCCCCTCCCCCCTTTACAACGTCGACGCTGCAACAGGCCGCATCTGCACGCCTGAAAATGAACCCGGATGAAACCATGAAGCTGGCACAGTCCCTCTTCGACTCAGGTGCGATTACTTATCACCGCACAGACAGTCTGAACCTCAGTGAAGAGGCTTCGACCGCAATTCGTGATTTTTTAACAAGCTCGGGACAAGCTATACCCGCTTCTCCGAATACTTGGGAGTCGAAGGAAAGTGCCCAAGAGGCTCACGAAGCGATCCGGCCCAGTGACATTGAAATGCGCCAGTTTGGCGATGATCCAAACTCGCCCGACGCGCAACTGTATCGCCTAATCTGGATGCGCGCTGTCGCAAGCCAAATGAACCCAGCTACCTATGATTCGACAAAGGCTGTGCTCGTGAGCGATGTGGCACTCAAGGGACACCAACAACCTTTTCTGGCCAAAGGACGAGTTTTGATTGATCCAGGCTGGTTAGCCCTCACAAAAGGTGATGAGACTGAGGAAGAAGGAACAGCCCAGGACAATGAGCCGACAGCGCCACTTCCTGCGTTAATAGATGGCCAGCGCTTGACGGCACTTTTACCTTCAGTCGAGACGCAAAAGACGCAGCCCCCCCCACGCTTATCCTTGGCTGGACTTGTAAAGGAAATGGAACGCCTCGGTATCGGACGACCTGCTACCTACGCAGCCACCCAGGCGGTCCTTGAAAAAAGAGGCTACATGGAAGTTAAGGCCAGAATGATCTACGCAACGGCTCTTGGCGAAGCTGTCGCAGATATCTTGCGAGACTACTTTTCATTCATTGAGCTCAATTTTACGCGGCAAATGGAGGACGGGCTCGACCAAATTGCAGCAGGTAAAGCGGGTTATAAAGCGGTCGTGTCCTACCAGTACAATATCTTGCAGTCCGAGCTAGCTGCTGCTTCCAGTGCTGGCTCGACGCAAGCTTTTATCGATATGCGCGCGGACCTTATCCCCTGTCCAGTGTGCTCAGATGGTGTGTTCGTACGTAGAAAAGGTGGAACCGGCCACTTTTATTCCTGCAGCCGCTATCCAGAGTGCAACGCTACTGCACCCGAAGCCAAGGCCAAACGTGGAGCACCGCACTGCCCTGACCTCGATCGACTGAAAACTGGAGATGAGCCCAAGGTAGAGGTGGTACTCAGCGAACAGAATTGCCCTAAATGCGACAAGCACAAATTGGCGTTGAGAGATGGGACACGGGGCCCCTTTTGGGGTTGCACCGGATTTAAATCGCGCCCAGCGTGTAAGGCAATTGTTCAGGACCTCGATGGGATCCCGGATATCGATAATTGGGTTGAGAAACCCAAGCAGGCTCGCAGATCGTCCAAAGGTGCTGGACGTTGAACGGGGAGGTCCATATTTGCCAAGAAGGGCAAAGCGACTATGCTCGCAAATCAACATCACTTGGGGGCACCGTCCGAGAGATCCTCGATCGCTGGGAGCGACTTGAGCGGCGATCGCTTGGACTCTCCGTCATTCAGGCGACAACTGAAAGCCTCGTGTACCTAATGATCCCAGGCGCAGGTTTGGCAATCGCGACGGAGGGAGTTGGCATTCGTTGCGGATCCCCCATCGAGAGCGCTGCATTTGCGACGGCTCTCCGATTGGGACAAGTGCAGATCGCCGCAATCCATCACATGACGAAGCGCCAACTGATCCTTCACCATGCCACAGGAGTTCCTCTGGCAGGTTCGGACGTGCCCAGTTCCGAACTGTCTTAGCCTGACAACTCCTGCCAGCGATATTTCTGCCAGTCCATTATTTGGCATCCCTGACCAGGCTGGTGCGGGGTAGCGGCTGGTGTCGCTTTCCAAAATCGACCTTTGTCACTTTCACGGTCAAATACGAACCGAATGCGCCCACATTTTCCCATGTTTACATAGGTATCACTCCAGCGTTTCAACTTCCCACCGCTTTTTGATATGTCTCCAGCAGCAACTCTCTGAACCTGTGCAGATACGACTACAGCCTCCAGGACTATCGCCCCAGTCCCTATTTTGGCGAGCCTCAAAAATGCACCGTCATCCTGCGGAACATCAGGTGTCGGCTGAGTGCAACCTACTGTTGAAGATCCAAGGAGGATCACCAGAAGAATCTTCAGGCTCATCACTGCTCTCATAAATGCGGGGAAAAGCGAGCACGGCCGCCAGCTTCCCTGGAGGTCACAGTCTGAGTTGAACAACGGTTCAAGGAGAGTCTTAACTACCCCTTTTCAGGGGGGGACCTCCGGATAGGGGGGCGTTGCGCAGTTGCGTTTTTGAAGCCGCTGTTAGGCTCTAAGTATTACGAGCTAACAGGCAGATGGACATGAAAAAGCAGATCACGCTGACGCTGGAACAAGCTGCAATCAAGGAGTATCGCGGTCGACGCCTGCGGATCCGTGCCTTTGCCGGTGCAGCCAAAACCACAACCCTTGCTGAGTACGCAGAGGCGAACCCAAGTGAGCGGATTCTTTATGTCGCTTACAACAGGGCGATCCGTGACGAAGCAGCGAGCAAATTTCCAAAAGGGGTGGACTGTAAAACTGCCCATCAACTGGCCTACCACAGCATCGGTCGAAGCTACTCAGGAAAGTTGGCCCAGAATCTGCGGCTGACCGATATCGCGAACGCCGTGGACACGCGCAACTGGACAGCCGTCAAAGACATCCAGGAGACGCTGACCAACTACCTGAACAGCGCCGATTTCGATATCGGCGAGCAACATTTTAATCGCGTCGAAGCCGGTACCGAGCTGTCCGGAAAAAAAGCACAGTACCGATCTTCGGTTGTCGCCGGCGCCAGCATGTTGTGGCAACGAATGATCGACCTTGACGACAAGGATGTAAAAATCACCCACGACGGATATTTCAAGCTGTGGCAAACATCGCAGCCTGAGTTATCCAGTCGCTACACGACAATCCTTGTCGACGAAGGTCAGGACCTGAATGCATGTTTGATTGATGTAATTTTCAGGCAGAAAGCCAAGGTGATCATCTGTGGCGACAAGCACCAGCAAATTTACCGCTTTCGTGGCGCGATAAACGCCTTGGACCACTCGGCGATGGATGGCGTTGACGAGATGTATTTGACCAGCTCTTTTCGATTCGGCCCAGCGGTTGCTCATACCGCTAATATCATCCTCTCCTACAAAGGTGAAGAGCTTGAAATCATCGGGGCGGGTCCGGCCACCAAGGTGACCCGCAAACTTCCTGATGACATCGATCACCACGCCGTGCTGCATCGTACTGTGATGGGCGTGATAGAAAACGCCCTTATGCTGGCGGCTCAAGAACATAAAATATTTTGGGTTGGGGGCTTGGAAGCGTACAAGTTTTCCGAGCTCGAAGACCTCTATCGTTTCAGCAAAGGTGAGAACAGTGAGATTCGGCGGCGCCAGCTGCTCGAGGAGTACAGGGACTTCCAGGAGTACCGGGTTATTGCTGAGGAATCGAATGATCGCGAGATGGAGCGCTCAGTCAAACTGATCGACACCTATGACGATTTACTTGAGCGCCTCGCCGAGCTTCGCCAGTGCTCTGTAAAAGAAGAATTCGACGCTACTGTCACCCTCACCACCGCTCACAAGGCTAAAGGCCTTGAGTGGGACGCTGTGAAGCTGTACGAGGATTTCGCAGATCCGCTCGATCCAAAAATGGAACCCGAAGAGAGGGATGATGAACTGAACTTGCTCTACGTGGCGATTACACGTGCCATGCAGATCCTGGCGCTTAATAGCGTTGTGATCGGTCTCATGGCGAGTTTTGTTGAGAAACGGAATCGGCAGATTGAGCATGCGTCTCAAGCGCTGGCTACCAATTCGTAGGAAACGCTTCATGGCCATTATCGAGCAGGAAATCCCCCCCCGAAGACGAAGCTCGCTATTTTCAAGTGATGAGCGACTACAACGAGCTTATGCGAAGCCTGGACGTTGGTCCGGTGCCAATGTGCCATTTCACGCCGATGGAATTTCACGAATGCGATTCCGACCCCAGCGGGCGCAATGACGGTTATCAGTGTCGGCATTGTGGCCACAGCTTGGACAGCACCGAGGCGTGGGCGAAGGTTCAGGCCCGCGAACAGAAGTAGGGATACCATTATGGCTAGTCGCCGCCAGCCTTTTACCCCTTGTAAGCTCTACATCGACGGAGCTGAAGGCTTGAGCGCCGGAGATTTTATAGTGACGTCTGGTGGGTCGGCCTACTTGGTGCAAGCAACTCGATCAAGCCCGAGCAAGCCTGAACGCTTATACCTGGACTGCCTGCGGTGGGTACCGGACCAAATACCCGCGGATGCCAGATGCTACCAACTCAACTGGTACCGTCGTTAGGCAAATTCAGTAGTTCCGCTGTAGCTGGTTGTCTAGTCCTGAAATAGGTTTACACCTGTTTCAGTCTCAAAACGCCCGATGCACCGCATCGGGCGTTTTATATTTCAGGGATAAGTGCGGCCGCTCCCGGTTGTAGATTTGCACCGATTCATCCAC
>Ga0207713_1000181_pt1 | contig 90733 bp, 80 predicted proteins | sample KBSS64metaG_FD_184404 | JGI IMG/M metagenome (GOLD analysis project Ga0207713, IMG submission 184404) | Switchgrass rhizosphere microbial communities from Kellogg Biological Station, Michigan, USA - KBS S6-4 metaG (SPAdes) (version 2) | ecosystem: Host-associated > Plants > Roots > Rhizosphere >...
CCTCCCAGGCGTTACCTGGCACCCTGCCCTATGGAGCCCGGACTTTCCTCCCCTCCACCTGTCTCCCCCGAAAGGGACGGCAGTGAAGCGGCGACTGTCTGGTCAACTCCGGCGCGGATAGTAGCGTCGCGCTCACGGCAGGTCAACCGCTTTACTGTTCTTGTTGCTCTAACGCGTGTTTATACAACGCATTTTTCTTCACGCCGTGGATTTCCGCCGCCAACGCCGCCGCCTTTTTCAGCGGCAATTCTTTTTGCAGCAACGCCAGCGTGCGCAGCGCCTCCAGCGGCAATGCGTCATCCTGCGGCTTATGGCCTTCGACGATCAGCACCATTTCGCCACGGCGACGCACTTCGTCTTCCTGCACCCAGGCCAGCAGCTCACCCACCGGCGCACCCGTGATGGACTCCCAGGTTTTGGTCAGCTCACGCGCCAGCACTACATAGCGCTGCGGCCCCCACACGGTGACCATGTCCTGCAAACTTTCCAGCAAACGGTGGGTGGATTCGTAGAAAATCAACGTGCGCGGTTCCTCTGCCAGCGCCATCAGCGTATCCTTACGCCCCTTGGTTTTCGCCGGCAGGAACCCTTCGTAACAGAAGCGGTCTGAAGCAACGCCGGCGGCACACAGTGCGGTGGTTGCCGCACAGGCTCCCGGCAGCGGTACCACGCGAATGCCGGCTTCGCGGCAGCGGCGCACCAGGTGATAACCGGGATCGTTGATCAACGGGGTGCCGGCGTCGGAAACCAGCGCAATGCTCTGGCCTTCCTGCAGTTTCGCCAGCAGTTGGTCGGCCTTTTGCTGTTCGTTATGGTCATGCAGCGCAAACAGCCGCGCGCTAATCGCAAAGTGTTGCAACAGCAACCCGGTGTGGCGCGTGTCCTCGGCCGCAATCAGATCAACGCTTTTCAGTACCTCTAACGCACGGTGGGTAATATCCCCCAAATTACCGATGGGAGTGGGCACCACATACAGCGTTGATGCAGAAATGACTGATTGTTGGTGTTGATTCATTGTTTCATCCGGGTTGCCGATTTAATATTGAGCATCTTGAAAAAAACATCACTGGATACAGTATGCTTTCCTCAACATTCGTTCGTACCAAAGCAGGGCGTTCAAAGCCTGTCCGACTTACCGCAGTGATCGCGGCAGCCCTGTTCCTTGCAGGCTGTCCTAGTCAGGCCCCGCAGACGCCGCCCGCCAATATACAGGACGAAGCGAGCGCCAGCTCCGATTACTATCTGAAGCAGCTGCAACAAAGCAGCGATGATAACAAGGCTGACTGGCAATTACTTGCTATTCGCGCGCTGTTACGTGAAGGAAAACTGCCGCAGGCCGGTGAACAACTGAAGCAACTGCCGAAAAACCTCAGCAGCGTTCAGCAGGTTGAACGCCAGTTGCTGACCGCAGAACTGCAGGTGGCGAACAAAAGCTATGTGAGCGCCCGCAGCACGCTGGGCCATCTGGATAGCGGTTCACTGTCAGCTAACCAATTGGTGCGATTCTACCAGGCGCAGATCGCCGCCAATCAGGGTAAACCCTCTCTGCCGCTGATCCGCGCCTACGTTGCGCAAGAACCGCTGCTGACCGGCAAGGCTCATCAAACCAATCTGGATCAAACCTGGCAGGCGCTGCTGCAGTTGACGCCGCAGGACATGAACAGTCTGGTGATCAACGCCAATGAAAACGTGCTGCAAGGCTGGCTGGATCTGCTGCGTGTCTATCAGGACAACAAGCAGGATCCCGACCTGCTGAAGGCCGGCATCAAGGACTGGCAAAACCGTTACCCGCAGAACCCGGCGGCGAAAACGTTGCCGACGCAGCTGAACCAGGTGCTGAACTTTACCCAGGCTTCCACCTCCAAAATCGCCCTGCTGCTGCCGCTGAACGGCCAGGCAAAAGTGTTCGCCGATGCGATCCAACAAGGTTTTGAAGCGGCGAAAAACGGCGTGGCCGCACCGGCGCAGGTACAGCAACAGCAGCAACCTGCCAACAATCCCGTTCAGGCAGCAGCCCCTGCGGACGCCAATGCCAACGGTGCGGTAAGCACCTCGGCGCCGTCTGCGGATGCCGCGCCCGTGACCGCGGCTCAGCCTTCTACGCCGTCCAATGCGCAGATTACGCCGCCGCAGGCCACCAATGCGCAAATTAAAGTGTATGATACCACCAGCCAACCGCTGGCCGCGCTACTGACACAGGCACAGCAAGACGGCGCAACGCTGGTGGTGGGTCCGCTGCTGAAAGAGAACGTAGATCAACTGTCCGGCAGCAATACCACGCTGAACGTGCTGGCGCTCAATCAGCCGGAAACGCCGAAAGACAATCCGAACATCTGTTACTTTGCCCTGTCGCCGGAAGACGAAGCGCGCGACGCTGCCCGCCACATTTGGGAACAACAAAAGCGCCAGCCGCTGCTGCTGATCCCGCGCGGTTCGTTCGGCGATCGCGTTGCCAAAGCCTTTAATCAGGAATGGCAAAAACTGGGCGGCCAGACCGTGCTGCAACAAGGTATCGGCTCTGCCGGCGAACTGCGTCAGGCGGTGAACAGCGGCGGCATCCGCATGAGCGGCACGCCGATTTCCGCTGCACCGGCTCCGCAGGCCGTGACCATTGCCGGGCTGACCATTCCGGCGCCGCCAAGCGATGTGCCTGCCGAATCCGGCGGCAACGTGGATGCCGTCTACATCGTGGCAACCCAGTCCCAGCTGACGTTGATCAAACCGATGATCGACATGGCCACCACCTCGCGCAGCAAACCGGCAATGTACGCCAGCTCGCGTAGCTACCAGGCCGGTGCAGGCCCTGACTTCCGTCTGGAAATGGAAGGCCTGCAGTTCAGCGATATCCCGTTGCTGGCCGGCGCCAACCCGCAGCTGTTGCAGCAGGCGAGCAGCCGGTTCCGCAACGACTATTCGCTGGTGCGTCTGTACGCCATGGGGATGGATGCCTGGACATTGGCCAATCACTTTGCTGAAATGCGCCAGTTGCCCGGCTTCCAGGTCTCCGGTACCACCGGCATGCTGACCGCTTCACCAAGCTGCGTGATCAACAGGAAACTGCCTTGGCTGCAATACCGTCAGGGAATGGTGGTTCCCGTCTCTTGAGTCAACGCGCCAAGGGGGCGGGCTATGAGTTACAGGCCCGCCGCTATCTGGAACGCGCCGGGCTCACCTTCTTCGCCGCCAACGTTACGCTGCGCGGCGGTGAGCTCGATCTCATCATGCGCGATGGTCAAACCTGGGTGTTTGTTGAAGTCCGCTACCGCCGCAGCGACGCCTTTGGCGGTGCGGCCGCCAGCGTGACTTACCGTAAACAGCAGCGGTTGCTGCATGCCGCCGCCGTTTGGTTGGCGGGGCGCGGAGCCAGCTTTGACACATCGTCTTGCCGTTTTGATGTTTTGGCCATCACCGGTAGCCAGTTAGAATGGATACCCAACGCCTTCAATGCGGATTAATCATGGTTTACCGGTGCAGACCGGCCCTTTGACTTAGTGGATTAATACAACGTGCTGGATAGAATTAAAGCCTGTTTTACCGAAAGCATCCAAACCCAGATTGCGGCGGCGGAAGCCTTGCCCGACGCCATCTCGCGTGCGGCGATGACGCTGGTTCAATCCTTACTTAACGGTAATAAAATTCTGTGCTGCGGCAACGGTACCTCGGCGGCCAACGCGCAGCATTTCGCCGCCAGCATGATCAACCGCTTTGAAACCGAGCGCCCAAGCCTGCCGGCCATTGCGCTGAATGCCGATAACGTGGTGCTGACGGCGATCACCAACGATCGCCTGCACGATGAGGTTTATGCCAAGCAGGTGCGCGCTCTCGGCCATGCCGGCGATGTCTTGCTGGCAATTTCCACCCGCGGCAACAGCCGTGATATTGTGAAAGCGGTCGAAGCCGCCGTGACGCGTGACATGACGATTGTCGCACTCACCGGTTACGACGGCGGGGAGTTGGCCGGTTTGCTCGGTCAACAGGATGTCGAGATCCGTATCCCATCGCATCGCAGTGCTCGTATTCAGGAAATGCATATGCTCACAGTAAATTGCCTATGCGACCTGATAGATAGTACGTTGTTTCCCCACCAGGACGAATAAGGAACTGAGATGAAGCTGAAAGCCACATTTGCAGTGCTGTCCAGCGCCCTGCTGTTACAAGGCTGTATCGCCGGCGTTGTCGTCGGCAGCGCGGCTGTCGCCACCAAGAGCGCCACCGACCCACGCAGCGTAGGCACTCAGGTAGACGACGGCACGCTGGAAGCCCGGGTTGAAAACGCCCTGAGTAAAGATCAACAGTTGAAGAAAGACGCCCGGGTGGTTGCTACCGCCTATCAGGGTAAAGTATTGCTGACCGGCCAGTCGCCGAGCACCGACCTCGCCGCCCGCGCCAAGCAAATAGCGATGGGCGTCGAAGGCACGGCCGAAGTGTATAACGAGATCCGCCAAGGGACGCCAATCAGCCTCGGCACTGCGTCCTCCGATACCTGGATCACCACCAAGGTGCGCTCGCAGCTGCTCACCAGCGACACGGTGAAATCATCCAATGTGAAGGTCACTACCGAAAACGGTGAGGTATTCCTGCTGGGCCTGGTCACGCAACAAGAAGCGCAGTCGGCCGCGCAGATCGCCAGCCAGGTGAGCGGCGTGAAACACGTCACCACCGCCTTTACCTTCGTGAAATAACCCGCTGCGCCGGGGTAGGCCTGATGCCTTTATCCCGGCGCGCTAATCCAGATTATTTTCTTTCAGAAAACCTTCCCCACCCAACTGCCGCATCTGGCGCATAATCCACTGCTGCCGTTGAATCACATAGCCGGAAGGCGCATTGGCTTTAAAACGATGCGGGTTTGGCAACACCGCCGCCAGCAGCGCCGCTTCAGAAGCGGTCAGGCGTTTAGCCGGCTTATTGAAAAAGCGTTGCGACGCCTCTTCCACGCCGAATACCCCATCGCCAAATTCAACGATATTCAGGTAAACCGTCAGGATCCGCCGCTTGGTCCACACCAGTTCGATCCCCGAGGTCAGCCCGGCCTCCAGCCCCTTGCGCAGCCAACTGCGGCCATCCCACAGAAACAGGTTCTTCGCCGTTTGCTGCGACAGCGTGGAGGCGCCGCGGATGCGTGTGGGGCGACGTTCGTTGTGGCTGAGCGCCTTTTCGATCGCCGCCACGTCGAACCCCCAGTGTTCAGGGAACTTCTGGTCCTCCGCCGCCATGACCGCCAGCGCCATCTGCGGAGAAATATCGTCCATCGATACCCAGTCGGAGTGCGCCACATAGCCAAAATCGCCGCTCAGCCAGGCACCGAACTGCCGCTCCACCATCACCGCAGAAAAAGGCACCGGCAAGAAAGCAAAAACGGCTATCCCAAGCCCCCACAGGCCGACCAGGGCAATTATTCCGCGTTTCAGCCAAAACCAGGGCCGGGAAAAAATCGATTTGCCCGCGGACTTTCTCATTCAACCAAATCCAGCACCCGTGAAACCAGCTTATCAATCCCGTCGGCCGCCTCGCCGATAGATTTCGCCAACATATAGGCTGGCGTGGTCACCACTTTGTTTTCAATATCCACCACGATGTCATCAACCGGGCAAATAACCGGCTCGCCGCCCATGGCATCAATCACTTCACCCAGGTCCGGATCGTTGCCAATGGTCAGCCGCACTTGTTGATCCAGCAGCTTCGGCAGCAGCGCGGGGGCAATGCACATAAAACCAATTGGTTTATTTGCCTTATACATTTGTTGCGTTAACTTAGCTAAATCTTTATCAATCCAGCATTCTGCCCCTTCACTGGCGAAGCTGCTGAGGTTCTTCGCCGCACCAAATCCACCGGGTACAATCAGCGCATCCAACTGGCCGGCATCGGCCTGTGAAAGCGGCCGAATTTTCCCTCTGGCGATACGCGCAGACTCGACCAAAACATTGCGTTCTTCCGGCATCTCATCGCCAGTTAAGTGATTAATAACATGAAGTTGAGATTTATCCGGCGCAAAGCACACCGCCTGTGCCCCCGCCCGGTCCAACGCAAGCAGCGTCAGGACGGCTTCATGGATCTCCGCACCGTCATAAACTCCGCAGCCGCTCAGCACAACGCCAACGTTTTTCATCACCCTTACTCCTTATGAGACTGTCAACTGGTTAGTGCTCGGAGTTAACAAACACTAATCTACATCACACATTTTAATGAATCTTCTAACAAGAGCGCTTACATTTGCTATGTTGTTGGCTGTATGATGTTTAGGAATTCTCTACAACCTGCTCGACCAGAACACTGAATACCAATACGCAGGTTCACAATTTCCCTGGTGTTGGCGCAATATTCGCGCACCCCGGCCTAGGTCGGGGTCATTTTTTTTCAGCGTTCGCAACCCACTCACGCAGTACCTGTACATCGTTGCGCCATTCCTGTTTGAGCTCATCAACCCAGTCCTGCACGTTATCCCACCACGCCGGCAGCGTCGGGGTTTGAATTTGCTGTGCGAGCTGCTGCAAATGACGCAGGCCAACCGACCCGCAAGCACCCTTGATTTTATGCCCTTCTTCGGTGATGCCTTTCTGGTCACGCGCCGTCATATTGGACTCCAGCACCGCCAGATAGCCCGGCATCATCTGCTCAAACATCTCCAGGCTCTGATGAATCAGTTGCGGCCCCACCAGGTCCATGTACTGTTCCAGCATTGTGGTATCCAGTAACGACTCATTAATCTGCATCGCCTTTTGCTCCGTTTTCTTTGTGGTGTGAGAGGGTTGATGATCCCAGTAATGTTTAATGACCTTGGTCAACGCCGGTACAGAAAGCGGCTTGCTCAGCACATCGTCCATACCCGCGTCGAGATACTCTTTTTTGTCTTTCAGCACGTTGGCGGTCAAAGCAACCAGCGGCGGCAGCGTTTGCCCGGCATAACGCTCGCGCAGCACCCGGGCGATATCCAGCCCGGTCATGTCCGGCAGTTGGATATCCAGCAGCACCAGATCAAACTCGTCCGGATCGAACATCGCCAGCGCGTCGGTGCCGTTCATCGCCACGTCCACGCTGTTGCCGAGCTTCTCCAGCACCGAGCGCGCCACAATCACGTTCAGTTCGATATCCTCCACCAGCAGGATATGCAACGCCGGCAACGGCAGATCCTCCTCGGCACGCGTCTCACTTTCCGCCTCCTGCACCGCCGGCGCATTGATGGTCAAGGTGAAGCAAGAACCGTGCCCCTGTACGCTGCTGACGGTGATATCGCCGCCCATGCTCTGCGCCAGGCGCTTGGAAACAGCCAACCCGATGCCGGTGCCGGTCGCCGGGCGGCCACCGTGCTGATCTTTCACCTGATAATACATGGCGAAGATCTTGTCCTGTTCGTCCTGTGGAATACCCATGCCGGAATCTTCCACCTCAAACACCAGTCGATCCTGCTCTTCACGCCGCACACGCACCACAATCTGCCCGTGCGGGGTAAACTTCACCGCATTGCCGATCAGGTTCCACAGGATCTGCCGCAGGCGGGTGCCGTCGGTGATGATTTGCTGCGGCAGCGGCGATTGCGGCTCCATCACGAACTGCAGGCCTTTTGGCTGCGCCAGCAGGCCGGAGAGGTTTTCCAGATCCGCCAGGAAGCCGGTAAAATCCACCGGTTGGTTGTCGAGTTGCACTTTCCGCCGCTCGAGCTTGTCCATCTCAATGATGTCATTGAAGATATTGCCCAGCGTGATAGCGCTGACATGGATGGTCTTCAGGTATTTCAGTTGCTCATCGTTCAAATCGGTATCGAGCAGAATGCGGCTCAGCCCGACGATGCCGTTAAGCGGCGTACGAAGCTCGTGGCTGATCGTTGAGATGAAGGTGGTCTTGTCCCTGCTGGCGTTCTCCAGCGCGTCCTGGTAGCGCTTACGCTCGGTTATATCGCGGCCAAAGCCCATCAGCCCGTGACGTTTGCCCACGCGATCGTAAAACGGCACCTTGCGCAGCTCAAAACAGGCCTTGCGCCCGTCCGGGTAAACCAGCCACTGTTCGTAAGTCAGGGAGACGTTATGGCGAAAGACCTTCTCGTCGGTTTCTATCACCTTTTCGGCGATTTCCTGGCTGTAGACGTCAAACGGCGTCAGGCCGATCAGCTGCTTTTCGCTTTTGCCGGTCAGCAGCTCCATCGCCCGGTTACAGCCGGAGAATTCTTTGTCTTCGTTGCGGTAATACACCAGATCGGGTGAGGCATCGAGGAACGAACGCAACAGCGCCGATTGCTGGCCCAGCTCAATCTGCGCCAATTCGCGCTGTTCCATCTCTTCCGTCAGCTTGTCCATCACCTGCTGGCGATCTTGCTCCGCCTTGATACGGTCGGCGATTTCCTGATTCAACTGGCTGATGTTGTCTTTAAGCTGCTGGTTCAGCTCCAGATCGCGGTGGCGCATTTCTTCCAGTTTATCGACCAGACGCGCCAGGCGCTGGCGGGATTCTTCCAGTTGCTCGACCACCACCGACAGAAAATACACCGCCCAGGGCGTGATCAGCAGGCCGAAGAAGATCGAACGCACCACGTCGATGCTTTCCACCTCGCCGCGCAGCAGCATAGTCACCGCCATCTGTACCACCATCGCCAGTACCACCAGCGCCGAAGCCAGCAGCAGCGAAAAGCGCACCAGCCCCAGTTTCACCATTAAATCAACGTAGTACTGGGCTAATACCCGGATTTGCTTCATAGCGGCTCCCATCAGACAGAATCGGTTAAATCATACCGTAAAACCTCGGTGAGATAAGGAAGCAAACACCGAAGTGTGGGAAAGTTTGCAAATCAAAACAGCGATCAAGGGCGATATTGCCGCTTTTCATCCAATCCGCTGCCCTGTCCGCCATAACGCTGCAGGTAGCCGCCGACCGCCTGCATGCCGTTCCAGCGGTTTTCGCACCATAATGGTGCCAACAGCGTCGGCCGACGGGCGCTGGCGGAGATGCGGTGATAGACAATCTCTTTCGGCGTATGGCGGATCATCTCCCCGGCACTGGCGGCGTACTCCTCCAGCGCCAATTCAGGCATGCGCCCGGCCTGCCAGGCACGCGCCAGAGTGCTGCCGGTAACGATATGCAGCGGGTGCAGCTTGATACCGTCCACGCCGCTGTCCACCACCTGCCGCAGCGTAGCCAGATGATCGGCCGAGCTTTCCCCCGGCAGCCCGACGATCAGGTGGCTGCATACCTTCAGCCCACGTTCGCGCGCCAATCGGGCGGTATGCTGGTAACAGGAGAAATTGTGGCCGCGATTAATGCGTTTCAGCGTTTTATCGTGTGCCGTCTGCAGGCCCAGCTCGAGCCAAACCTCATAACCTTGTTCAAGGTAGCCCGCCAGCAAATCAAGCGCGGCGGGCGGCACGCAGTCCGGCCGCGTGCCAACGCAGATCCCGACCATATCGGCCTGCGCCAGCGCCTGCCGATACATGTCCGCCAGCAGGCTCACTTCTGCATAAGTACTGGTATAGGCCTGAAAGTAGGCCAGGTAACGTTTTGCGCGGTTGACCCTGCCGGCCTGCACCCTCAGCTGTTCGGCAATGCTCTGGCGCTGCATCTGCTCGTCGGCAAAAGAGGCTACGTTGCAGAAGGTACAACCGCCGCGGCCCAGGGTACCGTCACGATTTGGGCAGCTAAAACCGCCGTGCAGCGTGAGTTTATGGATCTTTTCGCCGTGCCGACGCTGGAGATCGGCGCCAAACATATTGACTAATTGCGGCAACTGCATAATCTTGGCTTTCTCTGTACTCAAAGCCCGTGATGCTAATAAGAAACGGCTTTTCCCGCGATGACAGAGATCAACGCTTTCCCTTCAAGGCCTCACCAGGCATAACTATTCATTATAAATGCAAATAAAATCACCCGAGCCAAGATGAATTTTTCTTATTCTCCCCTAACCGTTAACGCCTGTATGACAAAGCGATTAAAAATAGTTACAAATAACAAGAAAGCATAACTTAATAGAATAAAATTCTGACATTCCCGCCCGCACTAGCATGGTGCAGAGATTCAGAGGTTGCACTATAGTGAGACAGCTCACATTTCCTCGAGCCCTGATGCTCCTCGCCACCACCGTAAATTCATGTAAAAATATTTATTTTTCAAAAAGATAACCCACGATAATTCAATAAAAAACGCTCTTAAGCCTATATTTGACCTGCGTATTCTTTCTCGCTAAGTTGGAAGTCCGCTGGAAGCTTTCTGGACGGGCAAACGTCTCGTCATATTTATGCAGTTATTTAAGACTCCCTCTTAAAACAAGTCATTCACCACTTGTGAGAACCGTCACGAGAGGCCATTGATGGAGGGCGGAAAAGCAGATCGGCGATATTAACCTTGCTGATTGGACTTCCGCCTGACGTTGGGAAGCCCCCTCGCAGTTGGTTGTAAGAGTCACGCAGAGCCTGGGGAGGTTCACTGATATGTTGTACGATAAATCCCTTGAGAGGGACAACTGTGGTTTCGGCCTAATCGCCCACATAGAAGGCGAACCTAGCCACAAGGTGGTGCGAACTGCTATTCACGCGCTGGCCCGAATGCAGCACCGTGGCGCAATCCTTGCTGACGGCAAGACTGGCGACGGTTGCGGCCTGTTATTGCAAAAGCCCGATCGCTTTTTCCGCATGGTTGGAGAAGAGCGCGGCTGGCGTTTAGCCAAGAACTACGCCGTTGGCATGATGTTCCTCAGCCAGAACGAAGAGGAAGCCCGTGCCAGCCGCCGCATTGTGGAAGAAGAGCTGCAAAATGAAACGCTGTCGGTCGTCGGCTGGCGTGAAGTGCCGACCAACCCGGACGTTTTGGGTGAGATCGCCCTCTCTTCCCTGCCGCGCATTGAACAGATCTTCGTTAACGCTCCGGCGGGCTGGCGCCCGCGCGATATGGAACGCCGCCTGTTTGTGGCGCGTCGCCGTATCGAAAAGCGCGTTCAGGACGACAGCTTCTATGTCTGCAGCTTCTCGAACCTGGTCACGATCTATAAAGGCTTGTGCATGCCTGCGGATCTGCCGCGTTTCTATCTCGATCTGGCGGACCTGCGCCTGGAATCGGCCATCTGCCTGTTCCACCAGCGTTTCTCCACCAACACTGTGCCGCGCTGGCCGCTGGCGCAGCCGTTCCGTTATCTGGCGCACAACGGTGAGATCAACACCATCACCGGCAACCGCCAATGGGCGCGCGCCCGTACTTATAAATTCCAGACGCCGCTGATCCCGGATTTGCAAACCGCCGCCCCCTTCGTCAACGAAACCGGTTCCGACTCCAGCTCGCTGGACAACATGTTGGAGCTGCTGCTGGCAGGTGGCATGGACCTGATCCGCGCCATGCGTTTGCTGGTGCCGCCGGCCTGGCAGAACAACCCGGACATGGACACCGATCTGCGTGCCTTCTTCGACTTCAACTCGATGCACATGGAGCCGTGGGACGGCCCAGCAGGCATCGTGATGTCCGATGGCCGCTACGCCGCCTGTAACCTGGACCGTAACGGTCTGCGCCCGGCGCGTTATGTCATAACCAAAGACAAACTGATCACCTGCGCCTCCGAAGTCGGCATCTGGGATTACCAGCCGGATGAAGTGGTGGAAAAAGGCCGCGTTGGCCCAGGCGAGCTGATGGTGATCGACACCCGCAGCGGCAAGATCCTGCACTCCGCCGAAACTGACGACGACCTGAAAAGCCGCCACCCGTATAAAGAGTGGATGGAAAAGAACGTCAAGCGTCTGGTGCCGTTCGAGGATCTGCCTGAAGATCAGGTCGGCAGCCGTGAGCTCGACGACTCGCAGCTCGAGACTTACCAGAAACAGTTCGGCTACAGCAGCGAAGAGCTGGATCAGGTGATCCGCGTGCTGGGCGAGATCGGCCAGGAAGCTACCGGCTCGATGGGTGACGATACCCCGTTCGCCGTGCTCTCCAGCCGTCCGCGCATCGTTTACGATTATTTCCGCCAGCAGTTCGCGCAGGTGACCAACCCGCCTATCGACCCGCTGCGCGAAGCGCATGTGATGTCGCTGGCGACCAGCATCGGCCGCGAAATGAACGTGTTCTGCGAGGCCGAAGGTCAGGCGCACCGCCTGAGCTTCAAATCGCCGATCCTGCTGTACTCCGACTTCAAGCAGCTCACCACGCTGGAAGGCGAATATTATCGCGCTGACACGCTCGATCTGACCTTCGATCCTGCGGTGCAGGATCTGGAGCAAACCATCCGCGCCCTGTGCGACGAAGCGGAACGTAAAGTTCGCGATGGCGCCGTGCTGCTGGTGCTGTCCGATCGCGCCATCGCCGCCAACCGTCTGCCGGTGCCTGCGCCGATGGCAGTAGGTGCGATTCAGACCCGTTTGGTAGAGAAAAACCTGCGTTGCGACGCCAACATTATCGTTGAAACCGCCAGCGCCCGCGATCCGCACCACTTCGCCGTGCTGTTGGGCTTCGGCGCGACCGCAGTCTACCCGTACCTGGCCTACGAAACGCTGGCCAAACTGGTAGATACTCAGGCGATCGACAAGAAATACCGCGACGTGATGCTGAACTACCGCAACGGCATCAATAAAGGCCTGTACAAGATCATGTCCAAAATGGGCATCTCGACTATCGCCTCTTACCGTTGCGCCAAACTGTTTGAAGCGGTCGGCCTGCATCGTGATTTGTCCGATCTCTGCTTCCAGGGCGTAGTCAGCCGCATCGGCGGCGCCAGCTTCAACGACTTCCAGCAGGATTTGCAGAACCTGTCCAAGCGCGCCTGGCTGAAACGCAAACCGCTGGAACAAGGCGGCCTGCTGAAGTTCGTTCACGGCGGCGAGTACCACGCGTACAACCCTGACGTGGTGAGCACCTTGCAAACTGCGGTACACAGCGGCAAATACAGCGACTATCAGGCTTATGCCAAACTGGTGAATGAACGCCCGGTCGCCATGCTGCGTGACCTGCTGGCCATTACGCCGCAAGGCACGCCGATCCCGGTCGACCAGGTTGAACCCGCAGAATCGCTGTTCAAACGCTTCGATACCGCGGCAATGTCTATCGGCGCATTGAGCCCGGAGGCCCACGAGTCGCTGGCCATCGCCATGAACAGCCTCGGCGGTTTCTCCAACTCCGGGGAAGGCGGCGAAGACCCTGCACGTTACGGCACCAACAAGGTTTCACGCATCAAGCAGGTGGCATCCGGCCGTTTCGGCGTGACGCCGGCCTACCTGGTGAATGCCGACGTGATCCAAATTAAAGTGGCGCAAGGGGCAAAACCGGGCGAAGGCGGCCAGTTGCCTGGCGATAAAGTGACGCCTTATATCGCCAAACTGCGTTATTCGGTGCCGGGGGTAACCCTGATTTCTCCACCGCCGCACCATGACATCTACTCGATCGAAGATCTGGCGCAGCTGATTTTCGACCTGAAACAGGTCAACCCGAAGGCGATGATTTCGGTGAAACTGGTTTCCGAACCGGGCGTCGGCACCATCGCTACCGGCGTGGCGAAAGCCTATGCCGATCTGATCACCATCGCCGGCTACGACGGCGGTACCGGTGCCAGCCCACTGTCGTCGGTGAAATACGCCGGCTGCCCGTGGGAACTGGGCCTGGTGGAAACTCAGCAGGCGCTGGTGGCTAACGGCCTGCGCCACAAAATCCGCCTGCAGGTGGATGGCGGCCTGAAAACCGGCGTGGATATCGTCAAAGCGGCGATCCTCGGCGCAGAAAGCTTCGGCTTCGGCACCGGCCCGATGGTAGCGCTGGGTTGTAAATATCTGCGTATCTGTCACCTGAACAACTGCGCAACCGGCGTGGCGACTCAGGATGAAAAACTGCGCCGCGATCACTATCACGGCCTGCCGGAACGCGTCACCAACTACTTCCAGTTCATCGCGCGTGAAACCCGCGAGATCATGGCGCAGCTGGGTGTCAGCCAATTGGTTGATCTGATTGGCCGCACTGAGTTCCTGACCGAGCTGGACGGCATCTCCGCCAAGCAGAACAAACTGGATCTGTCGCCGCTGCTGAAAACCGCAACGCCGCATCCAGGCAAGGCGCTGTACTGCACCGAAAGCAGCAACCCGCCGTTCGACAAAGGGTCGATGAACAAAGATCTGCTGGCGCAGGCGGAACCGCATATCGAAGCGAAGCAGAGCAAGACCTTCTACTTCGATATCCGTAACACCGACCGTTCAGTGGGTGCCACCCTGTCCGGCGCTATTGCTACCGTACATGGCGATCAGGGCATGGCAGCAGACCCGATCAAGGCCTATTTCTCCGGCACCGCTGGCCAGAGCTTCGGCGTATGGAATGCGGGCGGCGTTGAGCTGACCCTGACCGGCGACGCCAACGACTATGTCGGCAAAGGCATGGCCGGCGGCCGTATCGCCGTACGCCCACCGATTGGTTCTGCCTTCCGCAGCCATGAAGCGAGCATTATCGGCAACACCTGTCTGTACGGCGCCACCGGCGGCAAGCTGTTCGCTGCAGGCCGTGCGGGCGAGCGCTTCGCGGTGCGTAACTCCGGGGCTATCACCGTAGTTGAAGGCATTGGTGATAACGGCTGTGAATACATGACCGGCGGCATCGTCTGCGTGCTGGGTAAAACCGGCATCAACTTTGGCGCAGGTATGACCGGCGGCTTTGCTTACGTGCTGGATGAAGATGGCGTGTTCCGCAAACGCGTTAACCCGGAGCTGGTGGAAGTCTTGGATGTCGAGCAACTGGCCATTCATGAGGAGCACCTGCGCGGTTTGATTACCGAACACGTGCAAGCGACCGGTTCTGCGCGCGGGGAAGAGATTCTGGCTAACTGGCCGGAATGGGCGCCGAAGTTCGCTCTGGTCAAGCCGAAGTCCAGTGATGTCAAAGCATTGTTGGGTCACCGTAGTCGTTCCGCAGCCGAGCTGCGGGTTCAGGCGCAGTAAGAGGTCATTAATGAGTCAGAATGTTTATCAATTTATCGACCTGCAGCGCGTTGATCCGCCAAAAAAACCGCTGAAGATCCGTAAAATTGAGTTTGTAGAGATTTACGAGCCGTTTTCGGAAACTCAGGCGAAAGCGCAGGCGGACCGTTGTCTTTCCTGCGGCAACCCTTATTGCGAATGGAAATGCCCGGTTCACAACTACATCCCGAACTGGCTGAAGCTGGCGAACGAAGGCCGCATCATGGAGGCGGCGGATCTGGCGCACCAGACCAACAGCCTGCCGGAAGTGTGCGGACGCGTCTGCCCGCAGGATCGCCTGTGCGAAGGTTCCTGTACTCTGAACGATGAGTTTGGTGCGGTGACCATCGGTAACATCGAACGCTATATCAGCGATAAAGCGATCGAAATGGGCTGGAAGCCGGACATGTCCCACGTGCAGCCTACCGGCAAGCGTGTGGCGGTGATTGGCGCCGGTCCAGCCGGCCTGGCCTGTGCCGATGTGCTGACCCGTAACGGCGTGAAAGCGGTGGTTTACGATCGTCATCCGGAGATCGGCGGGCTGCTGACCTTCGGCATTCCGGCCTTCAAGCTGGAAAAAGAAGTGATGGTGAAACGCCGTGGCATCTTCAGCGAGATGGGCATTGAGTTCCAGCTGAATACCGAAGTGGGCAAAGACATCACCATGGATGCGCTGCTGAACGAGTTCGACGCGGTGTTCCTTGGCGTCGGCACCTATCAGTCGATGCGCGGCGGGCTGGAGAACGAGGAAGCGCCGGGCGTCTACGACGCACTGCCGTTCCTGATCGCCAACACCAAGCAGCTGATGGGCTATGAAGCCGAGCCACACGAGCCGTATGTCAGCATGGAAGGTAAGCGCGTGGTGGTTCTGGGCGGTGGTGATACCGCAATGGACTGCGTGCGTACGTCCATCCGTCAGGGCGCAACTCAGGTTATCTGCGCCTACCGTCGTGATGAGGCCAACATGCCGGGTTCCAAACGCGAAGTGAAAAATGCGCGTGAGGAAGGAGTTGAATTCAAATTCAATCTGCAGCCGCTGAGCATCGAACTGAACAGCGCCGGCCGCGTCGCCGGTGTGAAAATGGTTCGCACTCAGTTGGGTGAGCCGGATGCCAATGGCCGTCAGGTTGCTGAGCAAGTGCCGGGTTCCGAGCACGTGATCGATGCCGATGCCGTAGTGATGGCGTTTGGTTTCCGTCCGCACAAGATGGATTGGCTGGCGGCACATGACGTTGAACTCGACAAGCAGGGCCGCATTGTGGCGCCGGAAGGCACCGATAACGCCTTCCAGACCAGCAACCCGAAAATCTTCGCCGGTGGCGATGCGGTGCGCGGTTCAGACCTGGTAGTTACGGCGATTGCCGAAGGCCGTAAAGCTGCCGATGGCATCATGAGCTACCTGGAAGTGTAATATCCCTTCTGCTTCACGCTTCAGGGGCCCGGTTCACAATACCGGGCCCTTTGTTTTTCCGCACACGCGACAACCGTTACCTTCTGCCCCGATACAACGATTGCATGACTTGATTATTCGGCAGGATCAAGGCAATAAAAAAGGTCGCCTGAGCGACCTTTTGCTGTTCGTAGCTGCAGGATTATTTCACCACGCGCAGCGATGGGCGGCCACCGCGCGGCGGCTGTGGCGGTTCATCGTCCGGCTCGTGGTCATCACTCATGTCCGGGCGATCGCCATCAATCACCGACATCAGGCTTTCCGATGGAATCGTCTCATTGTCCATGCCTTCAAAAGTGCCTTCCGCTTCATAGGCGGCTTCCGGTTCAAACATGGTGCCTGCGCCATTTTCACGCGCATAAATCGCCAGTACCGCTGCCATTGGCACCGAAACCTGACGTGGCACACCACCGAAACGCGCGTTGAAATGCACTTCGTCGTTGCCTAATTCCAGGCTGCCTACCGCACGTGGCGCAATGTTCAGTACGATCTGGCCATCGCGGGCAAACTCCATCGGCACCTGCACGTCAGGGCGCGTCACGTCCACCACCAGATGCGGCGTCAGCTGATTATCAAGCAACCAGTCATAGAACGCCCGCAGCAGATACGGACGGCGCGGGGTCATTTGAGACATATCCATAACGCTTAGCCCCGAGTCTGCAGGCGCATTTCGCGCTCGGCTTCGGTCAGGGAGGCCAGGAAGGCATCACGCTCGAACACGCGGGTCATGTAGCCTTTCAGCTCTTTGGAGCCTGTACCGCTCAGTTCAATGCCCAACTGCGGCAAACGCCACAACAGCGGTGCCAGGTAGCAATCCACCAGGCTGAACTCTTCGCTCATGAAATAAGGCGTCTGACCAAAGATCGGAGCAATCGCCAACAGTTCTTCGCGCAGCTGACGACGGGCTGATTCTGCTTCCTGGCCGTTGCTCTTCTCGATTTTGTACATCAGCGAGTACCAGTTTTTCTCGATACGCAGCATCATCAGGCGGCTTTCACCACGGGCTACCGGGTAAACCGGCATCAGTGGCGGGTGCGGGAAGCGCTCATCCAGGTATTCCATGATGATACGGGATTCATACAGGGTCAGCTCGCGATCAACCAGCGTAGGCACCGTTTGGTACGGGTTGAGGTCAATCAAATCCTGCGGCAGGTTATCCAACTCAACCTGCTCAATCTCGACGCTGACACCTTTCTCCGCCAGTACGATACGTACTTGATGGCTAAAAATGTCGGTCGGGCCAGAAAACAGCGTCATTACCGAACGTTTGTTGGCAGCGACAGCCATGAAAACCTCCAAGTTTATCTAGAAAATACTGCGAATAGCCAACTAACAGGCTGCTATCCTGAATGATCTTGACCGCTAGCCAACAGCACACAGATAAACCTTGGGTCTAAAACAGGACGCGGAGGTAGACTGACGACAGCTGCATGGCGAACAGGCGCAAAAGTGGATGATAGTTTACCAGATTTTGCTTGTTTTGTGGGGACTCTGCGGTGATTTCGTGTTGAATTGTCTGATATACCACAGATTTTAGTCGTGAGAAGGTGATTTTTAGGCATAAAAAAACCCGGTGAAGCACCGGGTTTTTGGCGTAAACTCCACTGCCGAAGCAGTAAAAATTAACGCTTGGAGAACTGAGGACGACGACGTGCTTTACGCAGGCCGACTTTCTTACGTTCAACTTTACGAGCATCACGAGTGACGAAGCCAGCTTTACGCAGCTCACCACGCAGAGTCTCGTCATATTCCATCAGTGCACGGGTGATACCGTGACGGATAGCACCAGCTTGACCAGAAATACCACCACCTTTAACAGTGATGTACAGGTCAAATTTGCCAACCATGTCGACCAGTTCCAGCGGCTGACGAACTACCATGCGGGCAGTTTCGCGACCGAAGTACTGTTCCAGGCTGCGCTGGTTAATTACGATGTTACCGTTGCCCGGCTTGATGAAGACGCGAGCGGCGGAGCTTTTGCGGCGACCAGTGCCGTAGTATTGATTTTCAGCCATTGCCTATAATCCCGATTAGATGTCAAGAACTTGCGGTTGCTGTGCCGCGTGAGTGTGCTCGTTGCCCGCGTAAACTTTCAGTTTACGGAACATTGCACGACCCAACGGACCCTTTGGCAGCATGCCTTTAACCGCGATTTCAATCACGCGCTCAGGATTGCGGGCAATCATCTCTTCAAAGGTCGCTTGCTTGATACCACCGATGTGGCCGGTGTGGCGGTAATACACCTTGTCTGTACGCTTTTTGCCGGTTACAGCAACTTTTTCTGCGTTCAGAACGATGATGTAGTCACCGGTATCAACGTGCGGGGTGTATTCCGCTTTATGCTTGCCGCGCAAACGACGAGCGAGTTCAGTAGCGAGACGGCCTAAAGTTTTACCATCCGCATCAACAACGAACCAGTCGCGTTTTACGGTTTCTGGTTTAGCTGTAAAAGTTTTCATTAGAAAGCTTACCCAATAATTAGTTACACGTTGGTGAACACCCAAACGCTCGAAAACAGTTGAGGCTCACACGACCATACAAGTCCAGCAAACCTACCCCTTCGAATAGCCATTGCCGGCACTATAAAGTTTTTGGGAAAAAAACTTTGTTGTAACGTGGGGTCGCAAGATTATAGAGAAGTCGCTCACAAAGATCGAACGCTTTTTGAATGGAAAAGCAATTTATCGCCGGCGAGAGGAAAACGGGGATCCTGGCGGCCAGGCCCCCCGGACGATCAAGGCAGATGAGGCAGCTTCAGATACTCTTCGCTTTGCATCTCCTGCAGGCGCGACAGGCAGCGTTGATACTCAAACTTCAACCGCTCCCCCTGGTAGATGTCGAACATCGACGTTTCGGCGGCAATCACCAACTTGACGTGGCGTTCGTAGAATTCGTCCACCAGCGCCAGGAAACGACGGGCGGTGTTCTCCTTCAATGGCCCCATCACCTGGACATTGTACAGTATTACGCTGTGATACAACCGCGACAGCGCAATATAGTCCAGTTGGCTGCGCGGCTCTTCGCACAGGGTATGGAAATCCACCGCCAATACCCCATCCACCGCGCGGATCGCTTGCAGCGGCCGATGATTGACCTGCAGCACCGGCGCCTCCTCTCCTGCCTTCCCCGCCAGCTTGATGAACATCCGGTCCAGGGTCTCTCGGGTCTGACTGTCGAGCGGCGTCAGGTACAAATGCGCCTGAGTCAGAGTGCGCAAACGGTAATCAATGCCGGCATCGACATTCATCACATCGCAATAGTCGTTAATCAGGGCAATCGCCGGCAAAAAGCGCGCACGTTGCAAGCCGTTGCGGTACAGATCGTCCGGCGGAATATTGGACGTCGCCACCAGCGTGATGCCACGAGCAAACAGCGCCTGCAACAGCGTGGCCAGCAGCATCGCGTCGGTGATGTCGGAGACGAAGAATTCGTCAAAACACACTACGTCGGTCTGCGCCTTGAACCCGTCGGCAATCATCTCCAACGGGTTTTCCTGCCCTTGCAGCTCGGTCAGTTCTTCGTGCACGCGCAGCATAAAACGGTGGAAATGCAGCCGCAGCTTGCGCTCCCCCGGCAGGCTGTGGAAGAACATGTCCATCAGCCAGGTTTTACCGCGTCCGACACCGCCCCACATGTACAGCCCCTGCACCGGACGAAGGCTGGTCGTTTCAGCGCCCTTGCCCAGCCAGCGGCTTAACCTGCCGCGCAGGCCGTTGGCCGACACGCTTACTGCAGGTGCCTGCTGCAATGCCTGATAAATGCCCTCCAGCCGGGTAACCGCCTGGCGTTGAACCTCGTCGGCCTGATATTCCCCCGCATCCAGCGCCTGCTGGTAGCGTGATAACGGTGATAATGCCTGCATCTGTTCGATGTTCCCTTAGAACCCGTAGAAATTATTTAGCAAATTTTCGCGGCATGTTGATGCTGCTTCGCACCGTTATCGCCACAAATGTCCGCCTCACGGCGTACTGAAAAACCCTGCAAACGCCAGGTTATGGCTTATCAGGATTCCACTCGGACAAGGTTAACGGTTATAGTGGATATTATTAAGTGAAAAATCCCTGCGGAACAACGAAGTCAAAAAGGAGTCATCATGACCTGGGAGTATACGCTGATTGGTTTAGTCGTCGGCATCGCCATTGGTGCGGTAGCGATGCGTTTTGGTAACCGTAAATTACGTCAACAACAAGTTTTGCAGAACGAGTTGGACAAGAGCAAAACCGAGCTGGAAGAGTATCGTCAGGAACTGGTCGGCCACTTTGCCCGCAGCGCCGAGCTGTTGGATAACATGGCGCGAGACTATCGCCAGCTGTATCAACACATGGCGAAAAGCTCCAACAACCTGCTGCCGGATCTGCCGATGCAGGAAAATCCGTTCCGCTATCGCCTGACCGAAGCCGAAGCCGATAACGATCAGGCGCCGGTAGAAATGCCACGCGACTATTCTGAAGGCGCCTCTGGCCTGCTGCGTGGCGAGCGTCCGCGCCGCGACTGATCCTCACCCTGCCCGTGGGCCTGCCCCACGGGTTTTGATCTTGCCCGCTTTATCTCCCCCGCGCCTGAACTATCCTTAACGCTGGTGCTTGAGTGAACTTTTCACGCAAATTCACGGTCTTACCCTTCACTATGGTATTGCTGCTGCTTTATCATCACTATTTCATCGGCAGGTATTGAGAGAGTTATTATCAATGAAGAAAAAGTCGTTAATTCTTAGTGCATTGGCAATGAGTATTGGCCTCACGATCACCTCCGTACCGGCAGCCAGCGCCGCATTGCCCGTCGCTGTTCAGGGGCAGTCGCTGCCGAGCCTGGCACCGATGCTGGAAAAAGTTTTGCCCGCAGTGGTGAGCGTGCATGTTGAAGGGACCCAGGTGCAGCGCCAGCAAGTTCCGGAGGAATTCAAACGCTTCTTCGGCCCCGGCGGCCCTGGGCAGCAACAAAGCTCGCGCCCGTTTGAAGGGCTGGGGTCCGGCGTAATCATCGACGCCGCCAAAGGCTATGTGCTGACCAACAACCACGTCATCAACAACGCCGACAAAATCAGCGTACAGCTGAATGACGGCCGCGAAGTGGACGCCAAGCTGGTTGGCCACGACGAGCAATCCGATATTGCCCTGCTGCAGCTCAGTGACGTGAAAAACCTGACCGCGATAAAAATGGCGGATTCCGATGCATTGCGGGTCGGCGATTTCGCCGTTGCCGTCGGCAACCCGTTTGGCCTCGGCCAGACCGCCACCTCCGGCATTATCTCAGCCCTGGGTCGTAGCGGCCTGAACCTGGAAGGGCTGGAAAACTTTATCCAGACGGACGCCTCCATCAACCGCGGCAACTCCGGCGGCGCGCTGGTTAATCTCAACGGCGAGCTAATAGGCATCAACACGGCCATTCTGGCTCCGGGCGGCGGCAACGTCGGCATCGGCTTTGCCATTCCGAGCAACATGGCGCAAAACCTCAGCCAGCAGTTGATCGAATTCGGCGAGGTGAAACGCGGCCTGCTCGGCATCAAAGGCAGCGAAATGACCGCCGATATGGCCAAAGCGTTTAATACTGATGCCCAGCGCGGCGCTTTCGTCAGCGAAGTGCTGCCGAAATCCGCCGCCGCCAAGGCGGGCATCAAGGCCGGCGACATTTTGGTCTCCGTCGACGGCAAACCGGTCAGCAGCTTCGCCGAGCTGCGTGCCAAAGTGGGCACTACCGCACCGGGCAAAACCATCAAGGTCGGGCTGCTGCGCGATGGCAAACCGCAGGAAGTTGCCGTTACGCTGGATAACAGCGAGGGCACCTCCACCAATGCCGAAACGCTTTCACCGGCCCTGCTGGGTGTTTCCCTCAGCAACGGCACCATTGCCAGCGGTGACAAAGGCGTGAAGATCGATAAGGTGGATAAAGGCTCTACGGCAGCGCAGATTGGGCTGCAGAAAGACGATGTGATCATTGGCGTCAACCGCCAGCGCGTTGAGGACATCACGACATTGCGCAAAGTATTGGCAGCCAAACCTCCAGTCATGGCGCTGAACATCGTGCGCGGCACTGAAACCCTTTATCTGCTGCTGCGTTAATTTGTTTAAAAACCGGGCTCAGTGACATACTGCGCCCGGTATTCTCATGTTATCCTCCCTGCATCCTTCATCTCACGTACTAAAACTCCATGTTTGCTAAGCTCTTGCGTTCTGTCGTTATTGGTTTAATCGTTGCCGGCCTGCTGCTGGCTGCGCTGCCTGTGCTGCGCTCTTCCAATACTCTGTTCGCAGAAAAACATGACAATACCCGTGACGAAACGCCGGTCAGCTACAACAAGGCCGTGCGGCGCGCGGCGCCCGCCGTGGTGAATATCTACAACCGTAATATGAGCGGCGCCGCCAACGTGCTGTCGCTGGGTTCCGGCGTGATCATGAACGAGCGCGGTTATATTCTAACCAATCGCCACGTTATCAAGGATGCCCAGCAAATTACCGTCGTGCTGCAGGACGGCCGCCGCTACGAAGCGCTGTTGGTCGGCTCCGACAGCCTGACCGATCTGGCGGTGCTGAAGATAGATCCGGGCAATCTGCCGGTAATCCCTATCAATAACGCCCGCGCCGCGCACGTGGGCGATGTGGTGCTGGCGATCGGCAATCCCTATAATCTCGGCCAGACCGTCACTCAGGGGATCCTAAGCGCTACGGGTCGCATCAGTATGAGCACCACCGGTCGTCAGACCTTCCTGCAAACCGATGCCTCGATTAACCGCGGCAACTCCGGCGGTGCTCTGGTTAACTCACTGGGTGAGTTAATCGGCATCAACACCCTGACCTACGATAAAATCACCGACGGCGAGACGCCTGAAGGCTTGGGCTTCGCCATTCCCATCGAGTTGGCCACCAAGATCATGGACAAATTGATCCGTGATGGCCGCGTTATCCGCGGTTACTTCGGCATTCAGGGCAAGGAGATTATTCCTTTGCGTTCGTCCAATTCCGGTATCGACCGCCTGCAAGGCATTATCGTAACCGAAATTACGCCGAACGGACCGGCGGGTAACGCCGGCTTCCATATCAACGACGTCATCACCAACGTAGACAGCAAACCGGCAATATCGGTACTGGAAACCATGGACCAGGTGGCTGAGATCCGCCCCGGCACGGAAATTCCGGTCATCGTGCTGCGCGACGGCAAACGCATTACGCTGAAGATGACGGTGGGAGAGTTCCCGGAAGACAGCAATTAAAAAGGGCCCGGCCAAAGTGAGCCGGACCCTCAACGCAGTGTTTCCGCCGGGGCGTCGCCCCGGCATCTGACAAATTACTCGCCTTTCACACGCTCAATATTCGCACCCAGCGCACGCAGCTTATCTTCAATACGCTCATAACCACGGTCGATGTGATAGATACGATCGACGACGGTCACACCGTCGGCGATACAGCCGGCCAGTACCAGGCTGGCGGAAGCGCGCAGATCGGTTGCCATCACCTGGGCGCCGGACAGTTGCTCAACACCGTGACAAATCAAGGTATTGCTCTCAATCTCGGCGTGTGCACCCATACGGATCAGTTCAGGCACATGCATGAAGCGGTTTTCAAAAATGGTTTCGGTGATCACGCCGGTGCCTTCCGCTACCAGGTTCAGCAAGCTGAATTGGGCCTGCATATCGGTCGGGAAACCAGGGTGCGGCGCGGTACGTACGGTAACCGCTTTAGGGCGCTTGCCGTGCATGTCCAGGCTGATCCAGTCTTCACCTACTTCGATATCCGCGCCGGCTTCACGCAGCTTGGCCAACACGGCGTCCAGCGTATTCGGACGGGTGTCGCGGCACATCACTTTGCCGCCGGAAACCGCTGCGGCAATCAGGAAGGTGCCGGTCTCGATACGGTCAGGCAGAACGCGATACACACCGCCACCCAGGCGCTCAACGCCTTCGATGGTGATACGGTCACTGCCGGCGCCGCTGATTTTCGCCCCCAGCGTGTTGAGGAAGTTGGCGGTATCGACAATTTCCGGCTCGCGTGCGGCATTTTCAATCACGGTGGTACCGGTCGCCAGGGTCGCTGCGCTCATGATGGTTACGGTGGCGCCAACGCTCACCTTGTCCATCACGATGTGCGCGCCTTTCAGGCGGCCTTCAACGGAAGCTTTAACGTAACCTTCTTCCAGTTTGATCTCCGCACCAAGCTGCTCCAGGCCGCTGATATGCAGATCGACCGGACGTGCGCCGATCGCACAACCGCCCGGCAGAGAAACCTGACCGCGGCCGAAGCGCGCGACCAACGGCCCCAATGCCCAGATAGAAGCGCGCATGGTTTTCACCAGGTCATAAGGTGCGCAAAACTCGTTCACGCCGCTGGCGTCTACATACACCGAACCGTTGCGTTCGATCTTGGTGCCTAACTGGCTGAGTAGCTTAATGGTGGTATCGATGTCCTTCAGCTTAGGGACATTCTGCAGCTCGACCGGCTCTTCCGCTAATAATGCGGCGAACAGGATCGGCAGGGCAGCGTTTTTCGCCCCGGAAATAGAAACTTCACCGCTGAGGCGGGTCCGGCCCTGCACACGAAATTTATCCATCTGACTACTCTCTGTTATCTAATCTGAAGCTGCCCGCCCGGAGGGCAAACAGCCTTAAAATCCGTTGAGTTTGCGGTCTCGCTGCCACTCTTCAGGGGTGTACGCCTTGATCGATAAGGCATGAATTCGGTTGTCCGCAATGTATTCCATCAGCGGTGCGTAGACCGTCTGTTGTTTCTTGACGCGGCTCATGGCGGCAAACAGCTCGCCGACCACGATCACCTGAAAGTGGCTGCCATCGCCCGTGACATGTGCTTCATCCAGCGCCAATGCTTGCATCAGCACGTCTTTAATCTCGTTATTTTCCATAGTATCCAGTTCTGCAGCAAAAGGATCATAATCAGCCTGACATCTTAGTGGAATACGACGTTTTCTTAAACTAAAGAAAAAGCCCCTGTGCAACAGGGGCTTTCTGGGGAATGACCGTATTCAGCCAGCTGAAAATATCGCTAACCAGCGGTATCGACAGGCATTATTGCTTGCAGGTTGTACAACGCGATCAGCGTTTTCAAGCGATCGGTGGCGCCGGAAATTTTTAATTCAACGCCGCGCTGACGCTGCTGCTCACGCAAATGCACCAACAGCGCCAACCCGGAAGAGTCCACGCGCTGCAGTTGCGAGACGTCGAGAGCGGTTTTATCCGCCAGCAACGTTTCCCGTTGTTCCCACAGCGGCAGCAGCGTTTCCCGGTCCAGCTCGCCGCGCAGGATCAGGGTCTGCTGCTGCGATTCAAAGCTGAGTGCGGCCGACATCAGTTTTTCTGATCCAGCGTGATAGGCCGCTGCGCAGCCGCTTGCAGCTGTTTGGTCAGACCGTCAATGCCCTGAGTACGCAGGGTAGACGCCCACTCGTTCTGCTTGGTGGTGATCATGCTGACGCCTTCGGCGATCATGTCATACGCCTGCCAGTAGCCGGTTTTGCTGTTTTTACGCCATTGGAAATCCAGACGTACCGGTGGACGGCCGTCTTTATCGATGATGGTCACGCGGATGGCGACGATGTCGGCGTTACCCAGCGGCTGCTCAGGGGCGATCTGGTAGGTCTGACCGTGATACATCGCCAGCGCCTGGCCATAAGCCTGCTCCAGATAGGCCTGGAATGCGGTGAAATAGGCCTCACGCTGCGCCGGCGTCGCTTCTTTGTAATAACGGCCCAGCACCAGCGCACCGGCATACTTGACCTGTACAAACGGCATCAGCTCCTGATGCACCACCGAACGCAGGTAGTTAGGGTCCTGCTTGATTTTTGGCTGCTCGGTTTTCAGCCGGGTGAAGGTCTTCTCAGCCGCATCTTGCATCAGGCTGTACGGGTTGGTTTGGTCGACCGCATTCGCCAGCGGCGCAACCACCAGCAGGGCAACCATAAGTAAACGTTTAAACATGCAGGTTTCCTCTCTTAATGACTTGGGGCGACAGATTGCGGCGCAGTACCGGCAGCCGGCTCAGCGGCCGTGTCTCCCGGTTTGGCTGCATTGTCCTGGCCGCCGCTTTTATACAGGAACTGGCCGATCAGATCTTCCAGAACCATGGCTGATTTGGTGTCCTGAATGGTACCGCCGTCCTTCAGAATGGTGGTGCCCATATCAGGATCTTCAAAACCGACGTTCAGCGCCAGATACTGCTCCCCCAGTAAGCCGGAGGTGCGGATCGCCAGCGAGCTGGTGTCCGGGATCTGGTTAAATTTGTCCTGAATATCCAGGGCTACGCGCGGCGTATAGGTTTTAGGATCGAGCGAGATATCGGCCACACGGCCAATCACCACCCCACCGATTTTCACCGGCGAGCGCGCTTTCAGGCCGCCGATATTATCGAAGGTCGCATAGATGCGGTACGTCGGCTCATTACCGATCGACTTAATGTTTGCTACCTGCAGGCAGAGAAAGACGATGGCGCACAGCGCAATCAGCATAAACGCCCCAACCCAAATTTCACTCTTCTTCGTTTGCATCGAATCAATTCCCAAACATCAGTGCTGTCAGCACGAAATCCAATCCCAACACCGCCAGCGACGAATGTACCACGGTACGCGTCGTTGCCCGGCTAATCCCTTCAGAGGTCGGTACCGCATCATACCCGTTGAAAATGGCAATCCAGGTCACTGTGATGGCGAATACCACGCTCTTGAGCAGGCAGTTGAGCAAGTCTTTTCTCCACTCCACTGCGCCCTGCATCGCCGACCAGAAGAAGCCGCTGTCGATGCCCTTCCAATCCACGCCGACTATCGAACCGCCCCAGATGCCCACCGCGACGAAGATAATCGTCAGCAAAGGCATGCTGATCAAACCGGCCCAAAAGCGTGGCGCGACAATCCGTCGCAGCGGATCGACGGCCATCATTTCCAGGCTGGAAATTTGTTCGGTCGCCTTCATCAAACCGATTTCCGCCGTCAACGCGGAACCGGCGCGGCCGGCAAACAGCAAAGCGGTAACCACCGGCCCCAGTTCACGCAGCAGCGACAACGCCACCATCATGCCCAGGCTGGCCTCGGCGCTGTAAGTCGTCAGTACCAGATAGCCTTGCAGCCCCAGCACCATGCCGATAAACAGCCCGGAAACCATGATGATCAGCAACGATTGCACACCCACGCTGTGCATTTGCTTTAGCAACAACGGCCACTGTTTACGCGGCTCCGGCCGCCCGACCAGCGCGTTGAACAACATCAACCCCGCGCGCCCAAAGCTGGCGCTGGTATTGATGCCACGGCGCCCTAACGACGCTAACGCCTGTAATAACATGAGCTTATTTACTCCCTAAGCCTAACAGCTCGGCCTGGTAATCCCCGGCCGGATAACGGAAGGGTACCGGCCCATCGGCAATACCATCCAGGAACTGGCGCACGCGCGCATCAGGATTGTTCTGTAATTGTGGCGTCGTCCCTTCGGCAATCACCCGGTGATCGGCCACGATATACGCGTAGTCGGCGATGCTCAGCACTTCCGGCACATCGTGCGAAACCACGATGCAGGTGATGCCCAGCGCATGATTCAGCTCATCGATCAACTTCACCAACACGCCCATGGTGATCGGATCCTGACCGACGAAAGGTTCGTCGAACATGATCAGTTCCGGGTCGAGCGCTATCGCCCGCGCCAACGCGGCACGCCGCGCCATGCCGCCGGACAGTTCATTGGGCATCAGTTCAGCCGCGCCGCGCAAGCCGACCGCTTCCAGCTTCATCATCACCGTGCTGCGCAATATCGGTTCCGGCAAACGGCTGTGCTCACGCAGCGGGTAGGCCACGTTTTCAAACACCGTAAGATCGGTGAACAGCGCGCCGGACTGGAACAGCATGCTCATTTTCTTGCGTGCTTCATACAACTGATGGCGGGATAACGCGGGAATGTTATCGCCGTCGAACCAGATCTCGCCGCGGTCCGGTGCCAGTTGGCCGCCAATCAGGCGCAGCAGCGTGGTTTTACCAATACCGGACGGCCCCATGATCGCCGTGACCTTGCCACGGGGAACCGTCAGGTTGATGTCTTCGAATATCAGTCGATCGCCGCGCGAGAAACTCATGTCGCGCACTTCGACCAGATTCTCTGCATTTTGGTGCATGTTAATGGATCCTTTACGGCTCATTTTTGCCAAATCTACCCACGATGTTAAAGCAACGGACGCAACGCGTCTCATCTTTACAAAAACTTACCGGTATTTCGCTACCAATGGTGCGCTAAGGCTGCACCTGATTTTACTTTTACGCGCCACCCGGTCAAAATTGCTCATATAACGAAAAAAACGAATCTGTTCATATATTAGCCGGGAAAACCCGTTGCTGCGGCTTTAGCCTGCGCAACGGAGGGCAAAGCAAGATAGCCGAATTTCGGCTTTTAACCAACGAACCGGGTTGATACCCAACAAAGGACCCTGCATGTTTCTCGCGATAGCTTTACTCATCGTTGGTTTATTTTTACTGGTGTATGGTGCAGACCGCTTAGTTTACGGTGCTGCGGTGATTTCCCGTTCGCTTGGCGTGCCGCCGTTAATCATCGGCATGACCGTCGTCGGCATCGGCACATCGCTGCCGGAACTGTTCGTGTCGACCACCGCCGCGCTGAATGGGCAGATAGATATGGCCGTGGGGAACGTATTAGGTTCCAACATTGCCAATATATTGTTGATCCTTGGCGTGGCGGCGCTGATTCACCCGCTGGCGGCGCGCTCCGAGGTACTGCGCCGCGAACTGCCGCTGATGTTAGCGGTCACAGTATTGTGCGGTTTTGTGCTGATGGACGGCACCCTGAGCCGGCTGGATGGCGTGGTGCTGTTGGCCGCCGCCGCCGCCTTCATTTTATTGATGCTGAAAATTGCCCGGCTGGCGCAGCGCGAAGGCAGCGACAGCCTGACTGTGGAACAACTCGCCGAGCTGCCGCAAGACAGCAGCAACACCGTGGCGGTGCTGTGGCTGGTGCTGGCGTTCATTATTCTGCCGCTGTCGTCCAAAATGGTGGTCGATAACGCCACGGTAATTGCGCATTATTTTGGCATGAGCGAACTGGTGGTCGGCTTGACCCTCATCGCCATCGGCACCAGCCTGCCGGAGTTGGCCACGTCCATCGCCGGGGCACTAAAGGGTGAGGATGATATGGCGATTGGTAATATCATCGGCTCCAACATTTTCAACACGGTGATCGTGCTGGGCGTTCCCGCCCTGTTGTCGCCGGGCAGCGTCGATCCTGCCGCCTTCCACCGCGATTATTGGGTCATGCTGGCGGTCAGCATTGTGCTCAGCGCCCTGTGCATCGGGCGAAAACATCGTATCGGTCATCTGGCGGGCGCTCTGTTATTATGTGGCTTTATTGCGTATCTTGCGGTGCTGTTTTTTAATCCTTTCAATTCATTTAGCTATAGCCTATAGCTTTCAAGTTGCAGCTAGGCGGCAAGCTCGCTCATCCCCAGGCGCTTACTCAGGTAAGTAACTGGGGTGACAAATCTGCAGGGAGCAGATTTGAACGCTGCTAGCAGCGGCCCCACAGGGGTGTGGCCCATGGACGGGCCACATAATTGAGTGCAGGTAACAACGCTGTAACTTGAAAGATGACGGGTATGACCGATGGGAATGAGCATGTCGAACATTCAGTTGCAACCGGGCTTTGATTTTCAACAGGCAGGCAAAGAAGTGCTGCAGATTGAGCGTGACGGGCTGGCCCAGCTCGATCGGTACATCAATGCAGACTTTACCCGCGCCTGCGAATTGATCGCCGGCTGCTGCGGTAAAGTGGTCGTGATGGGCATGGGCAAATCCGGGCATATTGGCTGCAAGATCGCCGCGACCTTCGCCAGCACCGGCACGCCCTCATTCTTCGTGCATCCGGCGGAGGCCAGCCACGGCGACCTCGGCATGGTGACGGCACAAGATATCGTGCTCGCCATTTCCAACTCCGGCGAGTCCAACGAGATCCAGGCTCTTATCCCAGTCTTGAAGCGCCAGCAAATCCCGCTGATCTGCATGACCAACAATCCGGAAAGCTCGATGGGCAAAGCGGCGGATATTCACCTGTGCATCAAGGTGCCGCAGGAGGCCTGCCCGCTTGGCCTGGCGCCAACCACCAGCACCACCGCGACCCTGGTGATGGGTGATGCGCTGGCGGTGGCATTGCTGAAAGCCCGTGGTTTCACGCCGGAAGATTTTGCGCTGTCGCACCCCGGTGGCGCCCTGGGCCGCAGGTTGCTGCTGCGCGTTTGCGACATCATGCACAGCGGCGACGAAATCCCGCACGTCAGCGCCGATGCATCGCTGCGCGACGCGTTGCTGGAAATCACGCGCAAAAACCTGGGCATGACGGTCATCTGCGACGATCTGATGAAAATCGCCGGTATCTTTACCGATGGTGACCTGCGGCGGATATTTGATATGGGCATCAACCTCAATGAAGCCCGGATCGTCGATGTCATGACGCTCGGCGGCGTACGGGTGCGTCCGAACCTGCTGGCGGTCGATGCGTTGAACCTGATGCAGCAGCGCCATATCACCGCGCTGCTGGTTGCCGATGGCGACCAATTGCTGGGTGTGGTACATATGCATGACATGCTGCGCGCCGGCGTCGTTTAATTAAAGGAATAGAACTCAATGAGTCTGGTTGAAACCTGCTACGGGCCTGTAGAACAAGACGTCATGGCGCGTGCCGGAAAAATCCGCCTGCTGATTTGCGATGTCGACGGCGTGCTGTCGGACGGCCTGATTTTTATGGGCAACAACGGCGAAGAATTGAAAGCGTTCAACGTGCGCGACGGTTACGGCATTCGCTGCCTGAAGACGTCGGATATCGACGTGGCAATTATCACCGGCCGTTCAGCCAAGCTGCTGGAAGATCGGGCGAAAACCCTCGGCATCACCCATCTGTATCAAGGGCAGTCCGATAAGCTTTTGGCCTTCCGCGAACTGTTGGATACACTGTCGTTAAACGCGGATCAGGTGGCCTATATCGGTGACGACCTGATCGACTGGCCGGTGATGGCTCAGGTTGGCCTGGCGGTCGCCGTAGCGGATGCACATCCGTTGCTGACGCCAAGAGCCCACTATGTTACCCGTATTGCTGGCGGCCGTGGCGCGGTGCGCGAACTGTGCGACATTATACTGTTGGCGCAGAATAAGCTGGAGGACGCCAAAGGGCTGTCGATATGAGCAAAACCAAACTTTGGATCACCCTCCTTTTGGCGGTGATCGCCCTGGCGTTGATTGGCTGGAACATGACTGATTTCAGTGATGATGCGGTTCCAGGCCCCGTTAATGATCAGGACCCGACTTATCAGAGCCAGCACACGGTCACCATAGTGTACAATCCGGCCGGTAAGCTGAGTTACAAGCTGGTGGCGGAAGACGTGAAGTATTATACCGCCGATGAATTAAGCTGGTTTACCCAGCCGGTGATGACGCTGTTTGATGAAAACGCGGTGGCCACCTGGTCAGTTCGCGCCGATCGCGCCAAACTGACTAAAGACAGAATGCTGTATCTTTACGGCCACGTTGAGGTGAACAGCCTGACCACCACCTCACAGCTGGAAAAAATTAAAACGGACAATGCTCAGGTGAATCTGGTGACCCAGGATGTCGCTTCGGATGATGAAGTGACCCTCTACGGGACAAACTTTACCTCGAACGGCATGAAAATGCGTGGGAACCTGCGGGCCAAAACCGCTGAGCTGATTGATAAGGTTAAGACCAACTATGAAATTCAAAACCAAAAAACAACACCGTAATCTGTTGATCGGAAGCCTCATTTTGGCCGCCAGCGCACCCGCATGGGCGCTGAAATCTGACTCCAACCAACCGGTGAGCATCGACTCGCTGAAACAGTCTCTGGATATGCAGAGTAACGTCAGCACCTTTACCGATAACGTGGTGATCAAGCAAGGCACCATCGACATAAAAGCGGATAAAGTGGTCGTTACCCGTCCAGGCGGCGATCAGAGCAAAACTTATATCGAAGCCTTTGGCAATCCGGTCACCTTCTACCAGATGCAAGACAGCGGCAAGCCGGTAAAAGGCCATGCGCAGAAGGTCCGTTACGATGTGGCTTCGCAGTTGGTGACCCTGACCGGGAACGCCTATCTGGAACAGCTCGACAGCAACGTGAAGGGCGATCGCATCACCTACCTGGTGCAACAGCAGCAAATGCAGGCGTTCAGCGATAAAGGCAAACGCGTGACTACGGTTCTGGTACCGTCGCAGTTGCAAGACAAAAACGGGCAAAAGAAGAGTAACTAATCACTTATGGCTACACTCATCGCAGAAAACCTGGCGAAAGCCTACAAAGGCCGTAAAGTTGTTGAAGACGTCAGCCTGAAAGTGAAATCCGGCGAGATCGTCGGCCTGCTGGGGCCAAACGGCGCCGGCAAGACCACCACCTTCTACATGGTGGTCGGCATCGTTCAACGTGACGCCGGCCGTATCGTGATTGACGAAGAAGACATCAGCCTGCTGCCGCTGCACGCCCGTGCGCGTCGCGGCATTGGCTATTTGCCGCAGGAAGCGTCGATCTTCCGTCGCCTGAGCGTGTATGACAACCTGATGGCCGTCCTGGAGATCCGCGAGGATCTCAGCAGCGAGCAGCGTGCGGACCGCGCGGTTGAGCTGATGGAAGAGTTTCATATCTCCCATCTGCGCGATAACCTGGGCCAGGCGTTGTCCGGTGGCGAACGCCGCCGTGTGGAGATCGCCCGCGCGTTGGCGGCTAACCCGAAATTCATCCTGCTGGATGAGCCGTTCGCCGGGGTTGATCCCATTTCCGTTATCGACATTAAAAAAATTATCGAGCACTTGCGTGACAGCGGCCTGGGCGTGCTGATCACCGACCACAACGTGCGCGAAACGCTGGACGTGTGTGAACGTGCCTATATCGTCAGCCAGGGCAAACTGATTGCTCACGGCACGCCGGATGCCATTTTGGCTGACGAGCAGGTGAAACGCGTTTATCTGGGCGAAGAATTCCGCCTCTGAGTGCCGGCGCGTCCTGATGGACGACTGTTAACGGAAGTAGACTGAAGATTATGAAGCAAGGTTTGCAACTCAGGCTCAGCCAACAACTGGCCATGACCCCCCAGCTCCAGCAGGCTATCCGCCTGCTGCAGTTGTCCACGCTTGAGCTCCAGCAGGAGATACAGCTGGCGTTAGAGAGCAATCCCCTGCTTGAGCAGACCGATCTGCACGAAGAAATCGACGCCAAAGAGACTACCGAAACCGAAGGGCTGGATACCCGCGAGGCGCTGGAACAAAAGGACATGCCCGAAGAGCTGCCGCTGGACGCCACCTGGGACGAAATCTACACCGCAGGTACACCGTCCGGCACCGGCACCGATTACAGCGATGATGAGTTGCCGGTCTATCAGGGCGAAACCACCCAGACGCTGCAGGATTACCTGATGTGGCAGGTGGATCTCACGCCATTCTCTGATACCGATGTCGCCATTGCCACCTCGATAGTCGACGCCGTCGACGACACCGGCTATCTCACCGTGCCGCTGGAAGATATTCTGGAGAGCATGGGTGACGAGAGTGTGACAATGGACGAAGTCGAAGCGGTTTTGAAGCGCGTACAGCGTTTTGATCCGGTTGGCGTCGCCGCGCGCGATCTGCGCGACTGTCTGCTGATCCAGCTTTCCCAGTACGCAAAAGATACGCCCTATCTGGCTGAAGCACGCCTGATCATCAGCGAACATCTGGCTCTGTTGGCCAATCACGACTTTCGCAGCCTGATGCGAACAACCCGGCTAAAAGAAGATACACTGAAAGAAGCGATGCTGCTGATACAGTCTCTTGATCCGCGCCCGGGCCAGTCGATCAATACTGGCGAGTCGGAATACGTGATCCCGGACGTGCTGGTACGCAAAGTGCAGAACAGTTGGACGGTAGAGCTCAACGCCGACAGCATTCCGCGGCTGAAGATCAACCAGCAGTACGCCGCAATGGGCAGCAGCGCTCGTAACGACAGTGACGGCCAGTATATCCGCAGCAATCTGCAGGAAGCGAAATGGCTGATCAAGAGCCTGGAAAGCCGTAACGACACCTTGCTGAAAGTCACGCGCTGCATCGTCGAGCAGCAACAGGCATTCTTTGAACAGGGTGCTGAATTTATGAAGCCCATGGTGCTGGCGGATATCGCCCAGGCCGTGGAGATGCATGAATCGACAATCTCACGCGTCACCACGCAGAAGTTTCTGCACAGTCCGCGCGGCATTTTCGAGTTGAAATATTTCTTCTCCAGCCACGTGAATACCGACAGCGGGGGCGAAGCGTCCTCTACGGCGATCCGAGCGTTAGTGAAGAAATTGATTGCGGCGGAAAACCCCGCTAAACCGCTCAGCGACAGCAAGCTGGTCACCCTGCTCTCCGATCAGGGGATCATCGTGGCGCGGCGTACTGTCGCCAAGTACCGAGAGTCTTTGTCCATCCCGCCGTCCAACCAGCGTAAACAGTTGGTTTGACCTCAATAGAGAAGGAAGACACTATGCAGCTCAACATTACCGGACACCACATCGAAATCACCGAACCTTTACGCGAGTTCGTGAATACCAAGTTCGCCAAGCTCGAACAGTATTTTGACCGCATAAATCAGGTGTATGTCGTGCTTAGCGTGGAAAAAGTGCAGCAGATTGCGGAAGCGACGGTGCACGTGAATGGAGGCGAGTTGCACGCCACCTCGGAAGACGAGAACATGTATGCCGCAATTGACACCCTGATCGACAAACTGGCGCGTCAATTGAACAAACATAAAGACAAACTGAAACAACACTGACATTCTGGGCCGTTTCCGTCAGCGGGCACGGCTCAAACATAGCCCAGGTCGTCGGCGCGTTACCTGTATTACCCTGAATAATTGGCGTTGCATCGAGATGGCATGAGCGCTTATCCCACGAGCTTACACAGGTAAGTGATTCGGGTAAGTCAGCGCAGCCAACACAGAGACAGCGTCAAGTATGACGGGTATGGGTACCGCGCCGATAAGCCATCAGGGTTAAACAAGGCGAAAAATCACCTCACAAGGCAGCTTGATGGTGTGGTTTTAAGTGAAGATGAGATGAACAACGAAACAATGCAATTAAGCTCGGTGTTAAACATCGAGTGCACCAAAAGCTCGGTACACTGCACCAGCAAGAAACGGGCTTTGGAGATTATCAGCGAACTGGCTGCAAAACAGCTCAACCTGCCATCGCAGGTGGTGTTTGACGCGGTTCTCACCCGGGAGCGCATGGGCAGTACCGGTATCGGCAACGGTATCGCCATTCCCCATGGCAAACTGGAAGAGGACACACTGCGGGCCGTTGGCGTGTTTATCCGTCTCGACCAACCCATTGCCTTTGACGCCATTGATAACCAGCCGGTCGACTTGCTGTTCGCCTTGCTGGTGCCGGCCGACCAATGTAAAACCCATTTGCATACTCTGTCGCTGGTCGCCAAGCGCCTGGCCGACAAAACCGTATGCCGCCGCCTGCGCTCGGCGCAAAGCGACGAAGAGCTTTACCAGATCATTACCGAGTAACGCCCGGCTGGCGTGACTTCCAGCCAGGATAACGATACTGTTTAGCTATGATGGGTTTCGGCTCAGGCCGGAATAATAAAGTTTCTAACGGTGGCGATAAACGCCACTGAGATGCCAGGGGGAGTTGCCACATGGTGCTGATGATTGTCAGCGGCCGTTCCGGTTCAGGGAAATCCGTCGCCTTGCGGGCGCTGGAAGACATGGGTTTTTACTGCGTTGATAACCTGCCCGTGGTACTGCTGCCGCAGCTTGCCAATACGCTGGCGGAACGCAACATATCCGCAGCGGTAAGCATCGACGTGCGTAACATGCCGGAATCGCCGGAAGTGTTTGAATATGCGATGACCCAATTGCCGGACTGCTTTTCTCCGCAATTGCTGTTCCTCGACGCCGACCGTAATACCCTGATTCGCCGCTACAGTGATACCCGCCGCCTGCATCCGCTCTCCACCAAGAACCTGTCGCTGGAAAGCGCGATCGATGAAGAAAGCGATCTGCTTGAGCCGTTGCGCTCAAGGGCCGATCTGCTCATCGACACGTCGGAAATGTCGGTGCATGAGCTGGCCGAAATGCTGCGTACTCGTCTGTTGGGTAAACGCGAGCGCGAACTGACCATGGTATTCGAATCCTTCGGCTTTAAGCACGGCATCCCGATCGACGCCGATTACGTCTTCGACGTACGCTTCCTGCCGAACCCGCACTGGGATCCGAAACTGCGCCCGATGACCGGCCTGGATAAACCGGTCGCCTCGTTCCTCGATCGTCACACTGAAGTGCATAACTTTATCTACCAGACGCGAAGCTATCTGGAACAGTGGCTGCCGATGCTGGAAACCAACAACCGCAGCTACCTGACGGTGGCGATTGGCTGTACTGGCGGTAAACACCGTTCCGTCTACGTAGCCGAACAGCTGGCCGACTACTTCCGCTCACGCGGCAAGAATGTGCAATCGCGCCACCGGACGCTGGAAAAACGTAAACAATGACGGTCAAGCAAACGGTTGAAATCAAAAACAAACTCGGTATGCACGCTCGCCCGGCGATGAAGCTGTTCGAGTTGGTGCAGAGTTTTGACGCCGAAGTGATGCTGCGTAACGACAGCGGTACCGAGGCCGAAGCCAGCAGCGTGATTGCGCTGCTGATGCTGGACTCCGCACAGGGGCGGCATATCGAAGTGGAAGCCACCGGCCCGGACGAGGTGAAAGCGCTGAATGCGGTGATTGAACTGATTAATTCCGGGTTTGATGAAGACTGACTTCCCCGCAACAAAGAAGTAACCCCCAGGAACGCGCCCTTTATGGCGCGTTTAATATTTTTTGGCTCATCGCTTAAATCCGGCTCAAACAGTCCAGCGCCACCGCTTTGAAGCTGTCGAAATTATCGCTGCCCAACAGGCGGCTCATCGAACGTTCGCGTACAAAAGTGACGAACAGATCGTAAATCGCCATCGCCTCTTCGTAGTCGCTTTTGCTTATCGCCAGCAGGAAAATCACATGGGCGATCTCACCGTCGCCCCACACCACGCCCTGCGGTGCCAGTAGCGTCATCACCACGGTTTTTTTCGCCAGCAATCCCAACGAATGTGGCAGTGCAATACCTTCGCCCAGCATGGTCGATACTATCGCTTCGCGCTCCACTACCGATGGGTAAAAATCGTCGCCGACATACCCTTCCTGCTCCAGTTGAACGCACACTTTTCGGAACAGCTCCGCCTGCGTCAGCGGCTCATTGACCACCCAGAAATGCGCGGCGTCGAAGAACTTCTCCAGCATGTAGGGTTTGGTACGATCCACCAGCACCAGTTTACCCAGCTGTTCCAACTGGTAGTCGGTAGGAAACGGCGACATCACCACCACCGGTTTGTTCTTTTCGCTGACCCGCGCGTTGGAAATGACAAAATCTTCGTCGATATGAGTGAGTACCTCGTAATCGCGCAGCGAAACGATGCGCGTCATCACCAGCTGCGGGTACTTGCGCGCAATCTGCGCCTGGATCATGCGCACCGTTGAGTTACCGGTATCGCACACCAGCATCACCTGCGGATGGCGCTCGTAGCCGATGTTGTAGTGCCGTTCCAACCCAACGCCGATATGCAGCACCAGATAGCCGATTTCGTTTTCGCTCAGGGTGTAAGGCGTGTATTTTCCCCAGCTCGATACCGCCGCCAGCGTCACGTCATAGGCCATCGGATAGTGTTGTTTGATGTTGGCCAATAGCGGGTTGGGAATATTAATCTGGTATTTCACCCGCGTAATCATGGTCTTGATATGGGTGAGCAAGTCAGCCCGCAATTGGCGGTCGCCCTGCAGGTTGTAGTTATAGTGCGCGTTGATGTACGACAAAATGTAGTCCACCAGCGCTTCTTCGTCGTCGGCGTTAATCTCGGTCGGCTGCACGTCCTGCACCCGGCGCGCGGCAATATTCACCCTGAGGTAGGCCTCTTCCGCCATCGACACCTCTTTGCCGCTGGCCTTGCGCAGTTCCCCCGCCAGCCAGGTGGACACCTTGCGCACCGCGTCATCGCCGTCTTCAACGTCAAAGTCCGACAGCGGGTAGCCATCGCTGATGCGCCGTAGCGCCACCGCGCAGTAAAAAATCAAATACTGCTCACCTTCATCCGTCAGGCGGATGGCGTATTGCGACAGCAGCGGATGCAGCAGCCCGGCGAAGGTCGCCACCTGCGGTTGCAGCAGGATTTCATTGTTGAGCAACGGGTTTTCGGCATCGGCCAGATGCAGTTGGAATAACAGATCGGTCAGGCAAGCGCGGATCGCCATCTCCGAGCCGAACAGCTTCATGCCATAGCGTGGTTTGGTTTCAATGGTTAATTGATAGTTCGCCAGGCGCTCTCTCACCTCAGCCATGTCGTTTTGCAGCGTTCCACGGCTGACAAACCATTCATCGGCCAAATCTTCCAGCTTCAGGGAAAAGGCTGAGGTCAAAAAACGAATCAGCAGATAGTGCACCCTCTCTTGCGCACTGCGTGGCGTGGCGTGCTTTTTGCGCTCTCTATGCTGCAAGGCGCTGAACAGCGCGGCATCATCCACCTGCAGGCGATAGCCCGCCCCACGGCTATGCACAAAGCGAGCGCCGTATTTTTCCAGGATATCGTTCAACGCGGTAATATCGGCACGCACGGTACGGGTGGATACCGCAAAGCGCTTAGCCAACTCATCCTGCGGCAAGGTCTCGGACTGCAAAGCGTCGAACAGATAGGCCAAACGCGGGTAGGGAAATCGTACCATGCTCTTTCCGTCAATTAAGGTGCCCACCTGGGGAAATCAGGCGGGCAACGAGTTACTTCGCCACCGGCAGGAACACCATTTGCGAGGGGCTGCCTACCGGCGTATAGCCCTCAACAAAGCTGAGTTTGCCGCTGGCCTTGTCCAGGCTGAAACGGGTGACGTTATCGCTGCGCTGATTCATCGCATAGAGATAATGCCCGTCCGGGCTCAACGTCAACGATCGCGGATAGTCACCGCGCGTCCAGATTTCCGCCACCGGTTTCAATTCGCCATCGGTGCCAACGCTGAACTGCGCGATGCTGTTATGCAGCCGGTTGGCGACATACAGATTCTTGCCGTCCTCACTCAGGACCAACCCCGAGGCAAAGCTGGTGCCCTTATAATCGGCAGGCAGTGAAGAGACAGTATGTAATTGTTTCAGAGTACCTTTTTGGCTGTCAAAACGGTAGCTGGTCAGCGTCGAAGCCTCTTCGTTCACCAACAGCACCGTCTTGCCGTCCGGATGGAACACAAAGTGACGCGGGCCGGCACCGGCGGAAGAGGCGGCGATCCACGGCGGATCGTTCGGCGTCAGTTGGCCGCTTGCGCCGTCAAAGCGCCACTGGTAGAGGCGATCCAGCCCCAGATCGGTGGAAAACACAAACTTGCCGCTCGGATCGCAGGCGATCATATGCGCGTGCGGGCCATTATGGTCGCTGGCGGCAAAACTGCCCTCCACCGCCGCCGCAGGTTTGCTCGCACCTGCCGGCCCCTGATCCTGTTGCACTGAACTGGCATTGCCCAATTTGCCGTCACTCTCAACCGGGAACGCCGCCACGGTGCCGCTGACGTAGTTCGCCACCAGCAGATGGCGGCCGTCCGGCGTCAGGGAAAGGTAAACCGGCCCCGCGCCCTGAGAATCAACCTGATTCAGCTGCGTCAGCCCGCCATCAACCGGGTTGATGCGATAAGCGATGATGCCACCGTGCTTGCTGCCGTTAAAATCGGCCACCTCGCTGGCGACATACAGCGTCCGGCCTTGGGCATCCAGGGTAAGCTGCGCCGGATTAGGCTGGTTGCTGACCAGCGTTTTCGCGCTCAGCGCGCCGCTGGCCGGATCGACCTGCACCCGGTAAACGCCTTCGCCGTTAGGGTTGTAAGTACCGATATAAGCAAAATGAGATGACATGGAGTTCATTGCATCCTCAGCATGCAGCGCCGGGCTGGCGATAGCCAGCAGCGCCAGGGTTAACGCAGTACGTAAGGGGGAAGCCTGCCAGTTTCGCATGATTGTCCTTATTGTAGCTAACGGCGCGGCATACCGCGCCTGTAGAGAAAGAAGGGTAGCCTCCCTGCCTTACGTCATCCGATATATCTTTCTTGCTTGAGGCTGCAGCGTTGTTGGCTGCGCTTAACCCACCAGCTTTTTGCTCATCGCCAACAGGGTTTTCACATCCTGCGGGCGGGTATCACCGGTGGCAGAATCAATAATGGAACTGTAGATATGCGGAATAATCCGCTTCACGCCGGCGGCCAATGCGATCTCAACGATCGGTTCGAAGTTTTCCAGATCGATGCCGCCAGTCGGCTCCAGCATAAAATCATGCTCGGCGCAGGCTTGAGCCACGTACCGGTATTCTTCTTTACACGCCAACCCGCCCATAGGGAAATACTTGATGGAACTGCCGCCCATATCTTTCAACATGGCGATGGCCGTCTCGACCGGTACGATGCCGTCTGGCGCGGCAGCGCTCAGCGGGCCGGTCGAGATCTTCACAAAGCCGACGCGACCGGTCGGAGAGACCAGCCCATTCACCACGCTGTCGCTCTGACCCAACAGCGCACGGCTGGCGCCCACGCCGGTAAACACCTGATTGACGTGCTGCGGCTGAACGCGCTGGGCAATCAGGCTGACCATCGCGGATTGTTTGGGATCGCCCGCCCCCAGGCCCACCGACAGCGCATTCTCGATCAGCTGCGCATAGTGCTGCATATCCGCCACTGCGCTGTCGACATCCGGATAGTTCCTGGAGAGAACCCCGACCAGCACATGCCCTTCCGCCGCCGCATAAATAGCCTGCGCATTGTCTTTTGAGCCGGCCAGTACGTTGAGGCACAGACGGTCGCGATAATAGTTTGGCTGCAGCTTCATGCTTGTTTCTCCGTAAACAGATTTTTAATGCAGGTAAAGACGGTCATCAGTTGCTGCTCGTCGACGCTACGCACATCCACTTCGATTTTGCCTTCATTGGCCTTATAGCCACGGAAGTAGATGGCGATCTCGCCAGTTTTCAGCGCCTGGACGATGTCGGTGGTAGAGCGCCCCAGCACCGCTTCGTCAAAGGTGATTTCAGCACGGGCGATATCGCGGCCGGCGCTGTCCCAGACGGTTTTGGCGCTGATGCCGGTCAGCGAGTTCAGGCTGGTGATAAACGGCGTCATTCGCGCCACCATCTGCTCACCGGTGGTTTTTTCCAGCTTCAGGTAGCTTTCAATCGCCTGCGTCAGGCCGAGGATGCCCTCTTTGCCGACCTTCATCGCCCGGCCAATGCCGCCGGATTGCAGCTTCACCCACTCCACGTATTGCCGCTTACCCACCACCAGGCCGCTGGTTGGGCCTTCGATGGCCTTGGCGCCGCTGTAGATCACCAGATCGGCCCCCATCTGGTAGTAACACATCAGATCTTCTTCTGCGGCGGCATCGACGATCAGCGGCAGATCATGCTTGCGCGCCACCACCACCGCCTGCTCGACGGAAAGAATGCTTTTCTGCACGCAGTGGTGCGATTTGATATAGAGGATCGCCGCCGTTTGCGGCGTGATGCAGGCCTCGAGCTGCTCTGCTGAGCATTCGTTGGCATAACCCGCCTCAACCACCTTGCCGCCGCCGAGGGCAACCATGGTGTCGACCGGAGCGCCGAAGTTCACGTTGTGACCACGCGGCAACACTATCTCGCGCGGCACGGTGATTGGCGCCGAGTGCAGGTTCACCAGCAGGTTGGCGTTGTCTTTGACGATCACCGCCGCCACCGACTGGGCGATACCCGCCGAGGCGCAAGACACGATCACCGCATCTTCCACATTCAACAGATCGGCGATGTAAGCACCGGTCTTGTTAACCAGATCCTTGATTTCAAAATAGTGATTCAGGCCGTAGTCGACGGCGTCAATCACCTCCTGACGCGGGGTAGATACGCCAAGAATGGTCATGCGACCGGAAGTATTAATCACTTGCTTTAAATTATATTTTTCATAAATCGAAGACATGATGGGCTTTCCCTTCGTCGGTTAATAGAATTTCCCCGGCTACCACGGCAGCCAACGGAACCAACAACTGTTCGCCACCGACCGATTGCCCTTCCGAGTCGGCAAATACCTGCGGCCCCTGGCGGAGATCGAACAGGGTAAAATCGGCGTCATAACCCGGCTCCAGCCGGCCTTTATGGGTCAGGTTCAGCGCCGAAGCGGCATTTTCCGTCACGCAGGCAATCACCTGCGGCAGCGACAGGCCGATGCTGAAGAATTTGGACATCACCGTCGCCAGGCTGTGTACCGGCCCGGCCATGCGGTTGCGGCAATAGATATCGGAACTGATGGTGTGCGGGAGAATGCCAAGCCCAATCGCCTGGCGTGCCACGTCAAAGCTGAAACTGGCGGTGCCGTGGCCCACGTCGAGCAGCACGCCACGTTTCAGCGCCCGCTGGATCGACTCGCGCAACGTACCCGCCGGGGTCAGAATACGGTTCGGCTTGCCGTTATAGCAGTGGGTAATGATGTCGCCACGGGTCAGCAGATCGGCGATGTCATCCAGATTCGGCGGGTTATTGCCGATATGGACCATCAGCGGCAGACGGTTGTTTTCCTGCTGGATTTGCTTGGCGCGCACCAACGGCACAATGCCGTTTTGCCCCACCACGCTGCTGCTCATACGCGCCTTGATGCCGATGATGAAACCGGGGTACGCATCGATGGATTTTTTCACCGTCGGTGGGTCGATATCCGCCAGATCGGCCAACTCATTTTGGCGTAACAGACCGATGCGCGAGATATTCAGGAAGGCGAACACGTTGGTTTTTGCGCGGCGCGTCAGGGCATAGAACTCGTCAACATCGTCGGTGCCGGTGCTGCCGGCATCAACCACCGAGGTCACTCCACTGGCTACGCCCACTAAATCCGGTTCGTCATAGTAAATCGGCGAAGAGGGGTAGCAGTGCACATGGGAGTCGATCCAGCCGGCGCTGAGGCGACAGTTACCCGCCAGATCCAGCTGCCTGCCGGCGCTGACGTCATCGGCCAACTGCCCAACGTCGACAATCTTACCGTCCTGAACCGCCAGATCGACCAGCCGGTCGTCCGCCAGCCTGGCGCGTCGGATTACTAAGTCATACATACTGCGCTACTCCTTTTCCAGCAGGGGGCGGCGCACCGCCCCACTATCACACGGCTCTGGAACAGTGATTAAGCAATGGCGACAGGGAAAATGGCCCCTAACAGCATTGCGCCAAGGATCGCTCCGCCAGTGATTGGCTTGCCCCAGATATAGAACAGCAGCGCGCCAAGCAGCGAACCTATGCCAATCGGAATGGATGCGGTCATCGCCGACAGGATGATCAACGGCCCCAGGAAGCGGCCGGAGGAGTTACCTGCCCCCATCATTACGTCTGCGCCGTAGGTGGAGTTGCTCTGGTTGATGGTGAATTTGCGCGCCAGAATGATCAGGTAGCCAATCGCCAGACCAATCACCAGGCCGGTCACCAGCGAGGCGGCAAAGTTGGCGACCGGGAAGATGATCCCCGCGCCCAGCAACAACGCCGGAACGCCCAACCCCACACCGGTCTGGATCGCGCCGCCGATGTCCAGAATGCCCACCAGCGAACCTTCAATGATGCGCGCAAACAGGAAGCTGGCGCCGAATGCCGCCACCGCGCCATAAACGCCGGTGTCCATCCCGGCGCGCAGCATGGAAACGAAGGCCACTTCGTTAAACGCGCCGATGCCATACAGGTAGTACATGTGCGTCCCGGCAAACACGCCGGACGAGAGCAGGCCAACAAAAATCGGGAATGACCAGTCGGCGTACCAGAAGCCTTTTTGGGTTTGTTCTTCCATCGTCCCGCTCCTTATTTACCGCTCAGGGTGTTGTGAATGCTGTCCAGCCAACCCGGCACGCCGAGGCTGAAGGACTCGAGGACTTTCATGTCGAAGCCGCGGAAGAAACCGCTCAGCACGAACAACAGTACGATCACTGCCATCATGATCTTGGTGATTTTGTTCCAGCCGCTCTCTTCCACGCCCTTACCGATCAGAATGCCCAGCACCAGACCCGGCACGGCGTTGCCCATGATCAGCTGCGCCAGGCCGCCGAAAATGGTGCCCCAGAAACCGGAGCGACGCCCGGCGTCGATCGCCGCCAGCCAGAAGATCACCGGCATCACGGTGTTCACCAGCAGGTTAGCCGCCGGCACCAGCACTTTGATTGCCGTAACCTGCAGCGCAGCGGGCACTGCGGAAGCGGTGGTGTTGAGGAACGCCACCACCAGCATGCCGATAACGCCGCAGGCGATAGCCATTTTTTTCGGATCATGCAGCGTTTGCGCCAGGTTGCGGTTCTTGACCATCAAGGCTGCCGCGCCCCAATGAGGGATGATGCGGTGGTCAACGTCCTGCGTGAAGGCGCCCGCCGCCACGGAAGACGCCCAGGCGTTGAAGAAGAAACCCAGGCCGAATGAGAAGTGGGAAGCCGGATCGCCTTCGCAGGAATTCAGCTCGCCCAAGGTGCGGAAGGCGCCCATGCCCTGCGTCGTCGGAGCATGGAACATGCGTGCGGCGCCAGCCCCTACGCCAACCCCCACCAGTCCGCCAATAATAAGCGACTTAAATAAGATGATTAAAAACATCAGTATACCCTTAGATTTATGCTAACGTTTTTATTTCGTGACGAAGACAACCTTTTCTGTATTAATCATTGTCACGTTCACGGTTATTTCCAGAGTCACGGTGTAGGTTTTTCTTTCTCGCGGTAAAAAGAAAAAGAGAAATTTCTCTTTTGTTATTTTCTCTTCCGCTTTTAATACGCTGACATCCTGCGGTTCAATGCGCAGCAGAATATTGCTGGTGGATTTTAATACCGTGCCCTGCACATTAGCCAAGGCGGAAGCAAAAGCTTTCGCTTTGCTGTCACCCTTGCCCTCCACCTTTACCGATGTGGTATAGTGTTCTTTCATTACGGGTTGCCGTGTTTTTTGATGTAGGCTTCCACCAGTCTTTGGCCCAATTCTTCTTTATCCATAAAGCCAAAACCCAGCACGATATAACCTTCGTTTATTGCCGTCACGCCTTCATCAATGGAGCGCATGCCGTATTTTGCTTTGTAGCCGTATTTGGTCTGCGCGGTAATTGCCCCGGCGCCGCCGCTGCCGCAGAAGGAAATTCCCAACTGCGCACCTTCCGCTTTCATTACGTCGCCCAGCTTCATGTCCGCCGCTACGCCAGGGATAACGATGGCTTTTCCGCCAGCCGTTTCAATGCCCTGGCCGACTTTCTGGCCTTTGCCCAAACGATCGCCAATCACTACGGTAATCTGACCCATGGTATTTTCTCCTGATGATATGAATGCGTTAATCGCTATTGGTTATTGTCTTTTGCCACTTCAAAATGCACAGAAAGTAAATAAGCTTCTTCGATCGGCAGAGCCGGGAAATTATCGACAACTCGCTCAGCCATTTGCATCGATTCCTCTGAAATCTCATCAAAAAGCGATTTATCGACTTCCGGCAAGGGTTCACCGGTCATTGAACGCAGTACCATGGCGCGAATATGCGATTCCAGCATCTGTTGCTGTACTGCATTGGTATAAATGTTTTCTGCATTCAGCATGGCGGTAATATCGGCCAGCACCTTATCGGTGATCGCCCCAGCCTCGCCGAGGTCAGACCGCTCATTTTTTTCTATCGCAACAGATCCTTCATTCACTTTTCAATACCCCTGGTTCCAACATTATTCGTAAGTCTCAGAATGCCTCACCTGAATATACCCTATGAATTTCAAGTTACAGCCAGGCGCTCAGCTCGTGGGTCTTGTAAAGCAGCCAACAACGCTGCAGCTTGAAAGGCGGTGGGTATTTCCCGCTTTCTTTGATGTCTTACCCTAACCCCGGGGAGAATTTCTGTGTAGCCGCTTTTTTTCCAGTTTAAAGTGGAAATTCAATGATTGTCAGGGATCCATTTCGCAAAATAAGCGCTTTTAAGATAATTTAATGACATTACAGAAAGTTAATGCCACAAAAGGTTTCCGGTTCCCCCCGCCGCAGTGAAAAGCTTCGTGATCGGGATCTCTTTCTTTTCACCGCTTAACCGCCTACTATCGGTAAGACAATTCGACATCAGCAACGCCCCCGCTCCTCTGGCGCGGGGGCGTTGCTTTTGTGCTGTTTTTCCGAATTTATGGGCGCGAAAACGGGCGCCCTTTGATTTGACTGGAGAGTGGAATGACCAAACCAACCATTACTATTAATGAGCTGGATGCGGAACGCCTGGATGCGCTATTGGAACAACCGGCCTTTGCCAACACCGACGTCGCCATCGCGCTGAACGACGAGCTGGATCGCGCCGAAATCCTGCCGCCGGCCCAGATCCCGGCCAACGTGGTGACCATGAACAGCCGCGTGCGTTTCCGCGATCTGCATACCGCAGAAGAGCACGTGCGCACGCTGGTGTACCCGGCCTCGCTGAAGGACAGCCACGAGCAGTTGTCAGTGATGGCGCCGCTGGGCGCAGCGCTGCTGGGCATGCATGTAGGCAACCAGATTACCTGGCAGTTGCCGAACGGCGAAGAAGCGCGGATCGAAGTGCTGGAACTGCTGTACCAGCCGGAAGCGGCGGGTGAATACCACCGCTAAGCGGTAATTCAGGGCGGTGAACATGCCGCCCTTTCTGAGCCTTACAGGCTGATGGCGATCAGTACCACCACCAGCAGCAGCACGTAAACTCTGGCGTGCAGCTTGTCATTGACCTTCGGCAACGCCCTTTTGGCAAAGACGATCCCCGCAATGCCGGCCGCCACCAGCAGCCCAAGAATGGTCAGGTTGACGTAACCAAGATAGTGCGGCCCGCTCATTTCCTGCCAGCCCAAACCGATATACATCAATGCGCCGATGACAGCGACCGGAATCGACAAGGGATTGGCCGCGCTGACGCAGTGCTTCATTTCATAGCCATGCCGACGCAACAAAGGCACCGTCATCACGCTGCCCCCCACGCCGAGCATAGTGGCGATCACCCCAATCAGCGGGCCACCGACCCACAACGTCATCTTTGACAGCGCCGCGCGCGCCGGTTTGACCAAAAAACCCTGCCTGAACAGACAATCCGCAATCGTCACCAGCATGTAAATCACGAACAGCAACCTGACCACATTGTCCGCCAGCAGCGTAGAGGCAAAAGCGCCCAGTGCGGCGCCAATGCTGATGAAAAAGATCAGCGGGATGATGGTTTCACGCAGCAGGTTGCCACTGCGCCAGTTGGTTAGGGTGGCGTAACCCGAATTGAGGATCATCACCGCCGTTGAGGTCGCTACGGCGATATGCATCGCCTGGCCCGGCTGTTCGCCGGAGGAAGACACCAGATGATAGACAAAGGGCACCACCACAAAGCCGCCGCCAAAGCCGAACAAGATGGTGGTGATGCCGGTAATGAAACCGGCACCGAGAATAATCAACGTTTCAATCATGGCCATGCGCCCGGATGAAATCGTCGAAACCGGCAGAGAACTGGCCGGCAAGTGGATGGAACTCGTCGCCGACAAACAGCGCCAGATAATGCCGGCGAATGGCATCATGATCGATAAGCTCAATCCCGGCTTCCGCCGCCTGCGCCAGAGTCAGCGCATCCGGAAATCCCCAATAGCGATAATTGCCCTGCCGCTCGACAATAAGGGACTTGCGTTCGCCCGCGCGCATTAGCTGCCCCGCTAAAAATGCACCGGACCGCATGCCCGCCAGCATCATGTTTTCCAAAAATGACAGCTCATAACGCAATTCGACCGGCAAGCGGGCAAGCACCGGCCCGGCATCCCAGTGTTCATCCATCTCGTGCAACGTTAACGCGCCGTTTTTCTCGCCGTTCATCATGGCGCGGAACAGCGTCATCACGCCACGGTAATGCGGCAAATCGCCCGGATGCAGATTCCACAGCAGCTTGCCGCGCTGGCTGAAGGCCCGGACGTAATCCGCGGAAAATTTCTGATAGCAGCGCAAAGAAACCACCGCGTCCATATTACCCAGACTGCTGATGAAAGTGGCGTCATTGATGTCTGCAATACGGTGCGCCGTGACGCCTGCGCCGGCCAGGAAAACCTGCGGCGGCTGGTAAGCGCCCTCGCAGGCATCGGCATTTCTGCTGACAAAGGGGAAAACGAAGTCATTCAGCACTTCACGTTCATACAAGGCAAGCTGGCGAATTTCAGGCTCCTGCAGCCGGCCGGCGGCTTTCGCCAGTGGAAAATAAACCGTAAAGGTGCATTCCTTGTTTAAGGCGCTAATAACATCCTGACAGGCCAGCCAGGAAAAAATATCGTTGCCAACAAATAGCGCTATGTTTTTCATGCTTCCGCCTTATTTCCATTAAATATGCTGTTGTTGAAAACTATTTTGCTGATATCCCGGGTGATGGATTCCATCGCGGAAGTATAAAAAAGGTCACCTTTGGCAGGGGCGCCAAGGGAATAGAGATCCTGCTCATTGCCTTTTTCATCCGACACTTTTAACGTAAATGGATTGCATTTTACGCCACCGAAGATATTTTCCTGCACCAGGCCGCCCTGAAGCATCTTTTTATTTAATCGACTTAACTTCAGTTGGTATGAGGGCGTAGTGCAATTAAGTAAATATTGGCTGTGCACCTCCGCATTATGGCAAAGGGTTTTAAATCCCCGGCCCTCTTTTTCTATATTTACCACCCCACCAAAGGCACGCAAACGTTGGCTCTCTAGCGCCGTAATAATTTTATAGGCATTTTTTAGTGGCATGGCGTGCCGATTGCGCATCCAGGAAGAGTTATAGAAGCGCATGAAGATCTGTCGGTTATGTTCATCCATTTTTACCCAGGCTTCACAGACGGCCGGATGAATCGCTGCCAGATAGCTACAGATATGCTCACGGGCAAAGCGAGCCCGATCCAGGCTTTCGGCCAGATCGTGATAGCAATCCCTGGCTGCGCCCATGGCAGACAGCACCGTTAGCCGTTCCTGCCCTGGGTAATATTCTTCGAGCGCCGCGTTAATCACCTGAACCCACTGGTGCGCATCAATATAGCTGTTGTCGGCGACAAAACGGTTCAGCCGCTGCCTGAATTCTGGCGGTGGCGCGCGCATCAACGCAGGCTGCACGCTGGGGAAAAGCCCGGAACGCGACAGGGCGGTAATATTGCTCGCCCCCACCCGCTCAATCAGCTCAATAATGGCGTCGATCGCCGTCAGGCTACAGCCAATCACGCCGACTGCCGATGCAGGATTGATGGCGGGCAGATCCCGATTGGCCTGATAGGCAATCACCCCATCAATCGGGTAGAGGCTCGCCGGCTCATTATGCCCCGAGCACAGCACTACCGCATTCATCTGCTCCGCCGCCCCGCAGGCCGTCGTCAGCAAATATCCTCCAGGATGCGAACCTATCTCCTCAACTTCGGCGGTCACGAAATTCAGCGTGACGTTGCTGGCAGCCGCCATAAACACCGCCCTGTCGCGAATAAAATCGAGATATTCTTTATAAAGCCAGCGGGGTGGGTAGCGATCTTTACTGTATCGCCGAAAATGCGTCGTGATCCAATCGGAAAAATGTGCGCTGTCAAAAATATCCGCCGACATATTCTCTGGCGTCATATTTAAAATATGGCTGTCAAAATCGCTGCTGTAAGCCATACCGCCATTGAACCCCTGCTTGTCAAATACCTTCAGGGAAAGATGCTTATTACAATTATTAACAGACTTATTCTTGATAAAATTGTAAGCGAAAGAAATACCTGCCGCCCCACCGCCAATCACACCGATCTTATACATGAAACATCACCTTATAGTTACAGCATTAAAAGAAGAACTATTGCTTCAGGTGTTGGAATAAAATAATTCCTTATTAACTTCTTGTATGATGCAGACGAGATAACCCGCCCGGCCCCGGCGTTTAAATTAAAAAGGGGTTAATCAACAATAAAAATACCTCGCCACCAAGGCAGCGTTATTTTTCTGCCCTGATAGTAGAGCTATGACCAGTGGCTTGCTTTACATGAAAGGCCAACTATCATTGCATTTCGGCCAAACTGCTCTGATAAGGATTATGCGCAACGTACGCATTGATGACATCGACCATGTGCCAAGGTCGGTGATTGCCATCGGCACCGACTACCCGTCGGGCCATTTACTGCCCATGCACAGCCACCGCCGCGCTCAGTTGCTCTATGGCGCTACCGGCGTAATGCACGTATTTACCCACCAGGGGAACTGGATTGTGCCGCCGCAGCGGGCGGTGTGGCTGCCGCCGCAGATGCCGCATGAAGTGAGAATGGTCGGCGTCACCACCCGCAGTCTGTACATTGAACCGACCGCGCTGCTGGCCTCTCAGCCGCAGGTTTGTCAGGTGGTCAGCGTTACGCCGCTGATGCGCCAACTCTTGATGGCGGCGGTGGATATGCCACTGGAGTACGATCCGGACGGCCGCGACGGTGCGCTGGTTTTCCTGTTGCTGCATGAGCTTGCCCAACTGCAATCCCTGCCGCTGCACATCCCCCTTCCCGCCGATCGGCGGCTGGGCGAGTTGTGCCAGCTGTTCCTGCTTCAGCCCAACGCGCACGATTCGCCGCAGGAATGGGCCACGCGCCTGTACATGAGCATCCGCACCTTCAGCCGATTCTTTCGCGCACAAACGGGGATGTCATTTTCACAATGGCGGCAGCGGGCCTGCGTGGTGCTGGCGCTGGCTCAGTTAACGGAAGGCAACAGCGTAACGCAGGTCGCTCTGGAGTTGGGGTATGAGAGCAGCGCGGCTTTTGCCACCATGTTTCGCCGGGTGTTGGGACAGGCGCCGTCCTGCTATCTGGGCTCGGAACGGCGCGAAAAGGCTTAGCGGAATTTCTTGTGGTTAACGTCGCGGGTTTGCTTGAATCCCTGAGCGATCTGCTTGGCTTCAGCCAGCTTACCTTGATTGGCCAGCGCCAGCGATTGGTCTATCTGGCCGATAAGCTGGTCCAGCCCATGCTGAAAATCTTTTATCTCCGGGCTGCCGGCCGCTTTATCCTCCAGCTTCGGCGGCGTGGATTGCTTCGCATCCAGCGCGGCGGCGCGCATGTTCTGCAGGCTCTGCTTCAGAGTGTCCGTTGAGTCAGTGCTCAGCACCGTTTTGTAATTGCCGGCGATGGTATCCATATCGTCGGCCAAATCTGCCGCGACCGCCAGTGAACTGGCTCCCATCAGCGCCAACGCCATCAATGCTTTCAGTTTGTTCGACATGCTTACTCACCTTCCAGTTATTATTTTATCTACCCGTCGCCTTTCAAGCTGCAGCGTTGTTGGCTGCCACTCGACATTCATAGGGTATAAGCTTTTGTGCAACCTAAACATAGGCAAGGGCGCTGAAAACCGGAACAAGAGATTTGTAAGCAAGGTTATAACGGGGGAAGGGAAAGAGGCTGGCAACCGGAGCGGCCAGCCCTGGCAGGTATTATTGGCCGGCGATTTTCATGTCCGGCAGCAGCACCGAACCGCACTGAATATTGCTGCGGGTTTCAATATCGCTGCCCACGCTGACGATGTTGCGCAGCATGTCTTTCAGGTTACCGGCGATGGTGATCTCGCTTACCGGATACTGGATCTCGCCATTTTCCACCCAGAAGCCGGCGGCGCCGCGCGAGTAATCGCCGGTAATGCCGCTAACGCCCTGGCCCATCAGCTCGGTGACCACCAGACCGGTGCCCAGTTGCTTCAACATACCGGCAAAGTCATGGCCCTGCCCGGCAATGCGCCAGTTGTGGATGCCGCCGGCATGGCCGGTGCTGTGCATGCCGAGCTTACGCGCCGCGTAGCTGGTCAGCAGCCAGGTTTGCAGCACGCCGTCTTTGACAATGTCACGCCGCTGGGTACGCACGCCTTCGCTGTCGAACGGCGTGGAAGCCAGCCCTTTCAGCAGGTGCGGGTGCTCCTCGATGGTCAGCCAGTCCGGCAGGATCTGCTTGCCCAGCGAGTCCAGCAGGAAGGTGGATTTACGGTAAACGCTGCTGCCGCTGATGGCGCCAACCAGGTGCCCGAACAGACCGGTCGCCACTTCAGAAGCGAACAGCACCGGGGCGGTCATGGTTGACAACTTGCGCGGCGCCAGGCGCGACAAGGTACGACGAGCGCACTCCTCGCCCACCCATTCAGGGCTTGCCAAATCGCCCATAGCGCGGCCAATGGTATAGGCGTAGTCACGCTCCATATCGCCATCGTGCTCGGCGATCACACAGCTCGACAGCGAATGACGGCTTGAACAGTAGCTTTGCAACATGCCGTGGCTGTTGCCGAATACCTTGATACCGTAGTGGCTGTTAAAGCTGCCGCCTTCGGTATTGGTGATGCGTTTGTCCGCCGCCAGCGATGCCTGCTCGGCGCGGGCAGCCAGTTCGATGCCCCGCTCCGCGTCCAGCTCCGCCGGGTGGAACAGATCCAGATCCGGCGCCTCAAACGCCAGCAGGTCTTTTTCCGCCGGGCCGGCGTTCGGATCCGCAGAAGTATAACGGGCGATATCCAGCGCAGCCTGTACGGTGCGGGCAATGGCGTCCGGGCTGAGATCGGTTGAAGACGCGCTGCCTTTACGCTGCTGGTGATACACGGTAATGCCCAACGCGCCATCGCTGTTGAACTCGACGTTCTCCACCTCGCCAAAGCGGGTGCTGACGCTGATACCGGTAGATTTGGTTACGGCAACTTCTGCCGCATCGGAACCGGCGCGCGCCAGTTCCAGAGCCTGTGAAACGGCCTGTTCCAGCGCCTTGCGCTGTTCTGCAACTTGAGTGACTACTTTCATCAATCTGCCATAATTAATCAGAAAATCGTTGAGAAAAGTGCCGTGGCGGCGTGGTTGCGCGCGGAGTCACGCGCAAAAATCATGTGATTTATGCTTTTGAGTCTAACAGGAACCGCGTGGAATTTCGCATAAAGCCGGCAACCTGTTAGGATTAGCCTCTTTTTAACGGAGCCTACCATGAACAAACAGCCTGAAGACTGGCTCGACGATGTCCCGGAGAACAAAGACGAGGACGATGACGAGATTATCTGGGTCAGTAAAAGTGAAATTAAACGTGATGCCGAAGCACTAAAAGACCTGGGGACAGAGCTGGTCGAACTGGGTAAGAACGCGCTGGAACGCATCCCGCTGGACGAAGATTTGCGCGCCGCCATTGAACTGGCGCAGAAGATCAAGAAAGAAGGCCGCCGCCGTCAGTTGCAACTGATTGGCAAGATGCTGCGCGCCCGCGACGTAGAGCCGATTCAAACCGCGCTCGACAAGCTGAAGAACCGCCACAACCAGCAGGTTTCGCTGTTCCACAAGCTGGAAGCGCTGCGTGACCGTTTGGTGGAAGAAGGCGATGACGCGATCCCGTCTATCCTGGCCCTGTACCCGGAAGCCGATCGCCAGCAGTTGCGCGCACTGGTGCGTAACGCGCAGAAAGAGAAGGCCGCTAACAAGCCGCCGAAAGCCTACCGTCAAATCTTCCAGTACCTGCGCGATCTGGCCGAGACCGCCGAATGATCGCCGCCGTCACCATGGGATGAACCCGTTTCATCCCCGGTGATGTGCAGGTTCACCGCTGCTTTCGCGAATATTGAAACGCAGGCTGCCTTCCAGCTCTTCCTCCGCCTCTTCAAACAGCAGGATAATCGCGCCGAAGCGGCGTTTGCTACGGGCATCGAGATGGGTAAACTCAATCTCGACCGGCAACCCGATATCGACGGTCACCACGTCCCACAACGCGTCCAGATTGGCGCCGAAGGCTTCACCGAGCGCAAACTTATGCGCAAAATCGCGATAGAACGCCGGCAAATCGTGGATCTGATTAAAATCGAACTCTACTTTTGCCATCAAACTCACTCCACCCGAATGAAGTTTTTATAATGGTCACGCGTGACAAAAATCAGGCCGTCGCTGGAATACAACAGGCGATCGGCCCCGCGCCGGCCGCATTGATAATTGATGTCCGCCTCGCGCCATACCCGGCTGCGGGCGGTAGGCAGTTGCCCTTCACGGTTTGAGAAACGATCGCCGCCAATCGCTTTGCCCGGCAGAACCGAACACAAGTTGCCGTTGCGCGCATCCCACCCCTGCTCACGCGCCTGCTTTTTGGTGATGTAATAGTCCGGCAGCCGCTGATGCTGCTGCAGGTAGCTCACCACCCTTTTTTGCTGCGTCAGTTGGTCGATGCTCTGGCCTTCGGCCACCGCAGGCACGTTGGCAATCACTCGATCGTTACCGCGCAAAGCGCTAAAACCGGCTATCACAACGGCGATGACGATCGCCACGAGGATCCGCTTGTTCATTACTGTCCCTGACTGAGTGCCGACAGGGGTGCACCAGCACCCATGCCCGTTGGATTTATAGATGAAAAAAATGAATCAGAGATGACCGGCAGGTAACATTTTCACTTCAGGGAACCCATGCCTCAACAATCCGCATCACCCATTCATGCTTATCATGCCATTTTCCCGTATGCCTGGCACTCAGTGCAACTCCGAAACAAGGCCCTATCAGGCAAGTATAGCCCCGGATAGCGGCATCAGGGGCCCTTGGCGCATCAGTCGATCAACGCATGGCGATAGCGGTGCAGCATGTCGACCAGGCGTTTTACCGGCCCGGTGACGCTGGGCAGTGCCTGATAGTCCACCAGCTTCTGCTGATAGTCGTTCATCTCGCTCAGCAGCCGATCGTAATAGTAGGCGCGTTTTACGTCATTCTTGGCTGAAACCACGTGATCGGCAGTATTGCGGATCTGCTTATGGAAGGCCGAAAGCTCCTCGCTGACCGGGATTTCCGCCCGCTGCATGCGCTGGTGAGCGATGATCAGGTTCAGCGCCAACCGGTACTTGGCGATATCGTTCGGAAACATCATCAACAGCTGATTGAGCTGCTGATAAAGCGCCGGCAGATGGTTCTGCCGACGGCGCGACGCCTTGGTGGTCAGCGCCGAGACCGCGCTGCCGACAAACTGGTTCAGCAGCGTGCGGCCGGTACGTTCACGCGAGTTGTCACGGATCAACAGCAGCACCATCAGCCCCACGCAACTGCCGAGGAACTGGCCGAGCGCGCCATCGAGAAACTGGGTGACGTTAAAGGTCATCGGGTTGCTCAATACCAAAATATTGATGGTCCCCGCCAGCAGACCGAGCGAACCCAGCCGCCGCTTTTGCACCTCGATGCCGATGAAAAACGCCAGCAGGCCAAGGCTGAGGCACAACAATAAAATGCTCTGCTGGGTCGCCGGCAGGATCACCATAAAGAACAGCGAACCGACCGGGATCGCCGCCAGCATGCCCAGCACAAAATCCATCGCCACCATGCGCGGTGCCGGGGTGCGCATCGCCAGCGACGTAATCACCGCAATGATCACCATAAAACCGCTGCCGGAAGTCCAGCCGGTCCACAGCCACAACAGGCTGCCAAACGTCGTCGCCACAAAGGTGCGCAGGCCGTTAATCATGGCGTGATGCCCTTCCGCCGAGGTCGGTCTGACCACCACTTCACTGCTCAGCACATCTTCTTCCACTGCGCTGATGCTGCTGTTGGTATGCACGCCTTTGGCCAACAGCAGGTAACGCGTGGCCGCGCCGACCCAACTGGTGATGGTCAGCAGCGTCTCGTCGGTGCGGTTGGTGGTCAGCACCTGGCGCAGCAGCTTCATGCGCTTGTGGATCTCCTGCGGCGTTTGCGCCGGCACCATCAGCAGTTCGCGGATATTTTCCTTCACCGCATCCGGGTGATTGAGCAGGATAAGATAGGTCTCGCAAGCCTGAGTAATCAGCGTCAGCGACAGAGTATGCAGCGCCCGCACGCGCCGGTTGACCTTCTGCCAGCGCGATGACTCCATCATCAGGTTGCTGCGCATGCCGTTCAGCGCGGTCGTGCTTTTGACCAGATTGCTCCAGGCGCGGTCAATGTCTTCTTTCTCGGCATTACTGACGCACATCTGCATCAGCAAATACTGATCCACCAGCAGCTTGTCTACCGCCCGATCGATATCCAGTTTGATCGAACGCGGCGAGAACAGCAGGTCCGCCAGCACCGCGCTGACGATCCCCAGCACAATCTCGCTGCAGCGTTCAATAGCGAACTGCGGCGCCTCCAGCAGATGGGCTTCGCTGGTAGCGACAGTGACGATGATGATCAGCGCGGTATAACCGGCAAGCCCCCAGGCGTAGGAGTTTTCAACCTTGATCAGCGAAGAGATCCAGGTACAAAACCCGGCCCACATACAACACAGCAGCAGCATCACCACCGGCGCACGCGCGGTGGTGACGATAATCACCAGGCCGACGAAACAGCCGATAAAAGTACCGATAATGCGCAACCAGCCGCGGTGGCGAATGGCGCCGGAGAACGGCTCGCCACCCGCCGCAAAGGCCGGGCCGGCGGCCACGATGGCGGCGGTCATCGCCGACCAGCGCGGGGTTTCCAAATTGAGATGGAAACCGACAAACAGGGCAAACACAATCGCGAAGCTGAGCTTGAAAGCGAATCTCAGCCGAATAAACGTTGGGCTATTCATTAGCCAAACTCACGTAGCCGATGCATCAGGCGAACAAAAGGCGAGCCGCTGTCGGCCTTGCGATCGTTCTTGCCGGTGATCACCACGGTTGCGGTGGTGCCGGCCGGGTACGGATGCAACTGGTCTTTGTCGTCCAGCAGGATTTTAACCGGTACGCGCTGCGCCAGACGCACCCACTCCAGGTTGCTGTCGATAGACGCCAACCCTTTGCTGTTCACGGTGCTGCTGCTGTTGTTAACGGCGGCGGCCACGCTGTCGACGGTGCCGTGCATGATGCGGTTGCTGCCCAGTGGGGTGATTTCCACACGGTCGCCCTTGTTCAGGCCATTCAGCTTGGTTTCTTCCAGATAGGCCAGAATGTAGAAGGTGTTTTTCTTCACCAGCGCCACAGCGACTGAGCCGCGGGTAATGTATTCACCGCTGTGGACGTTCAGGTTGGTGACCCAGCCGTCGGCCGGCGCACGTACCGTGGTACGCTCCAGATCCAGTTGCGCCAGCTCGCGGGTCGCCACGGCTTTCGCCAACTGATGCTGCACGGTTTGCAGCACGTTGTTCGCCTGGTCGATCTCTTCTTGCGACATCGCCTGTACGCCCAAACGCACGCGACGGCCGGCTTCACGTTTTTTCTCCGCCGCCAGCGTCTGATAATAGGCAACATCGGCGCTGGCTTCCGCCAAGGCCTGCTCATAGCGCGGCCGGTCGATAACGAATAGCACCTGCCCTTTTTTCACCAGTTGGTTATCCACCACCGGCACGTCGGTCAGCAGGCCGGTGACGTCCGGCGCTATCGCCACTACGTCGGCGGTAAACTTGGCGTCACGCGTCCAGGGGGATTCGGTGTAAAACACCCAGGCTTTGAATACGGCGACGATCGCTAACAGGACCAGAAACAAAGTGATCGCGATTCGAACTATTTTTATTGAGAAATTTTTCACAGCGACCTCAAACGAAAAGACGTGAAATCAGATAGAACAGACAGCAATACAGCGCAGTATTAAACAGCGCCGGATGCCAGACAAAATCGTAAATCCCGGTGGGTTGCAGCAGGCGGCGCAGCAAGAAAAACAGCGCCAGCGATACCAGCAACTCAAAAAATACCGGGGGAAACGACAGTCCGAAGATGACCATAACCGGAAGCAAACTCATCCATTTTTCCTTATTGTTCACTGCACCGGGCGTTACCCTTTCTTCTCATTCACATTCTCTTTACATGTTAGCTGACGCGCACCACAAATTTCGGCCCAGACAGGTCAGGAACCTGAAAAAAGGATAAACTCAGGGGCATACATCCGCGATAGGGATTGCGAGGATATCGGAGGGATCGGCCAAAGCTGCTCTGCCGACCGCACTCACGCGTTGGTAAGGTCTTTCCACCCGACCGGTTTATATTAGCGTGCTTACTATCAACCTATCAACAATCTGTGATCTAAATCACTTTTAAGCCAGAGTGAATAATGGAAAGACTAAAACGGATGTCGGTGTTCGCAAAAGTCGTTGAATGCGGGTCGTTTACGGCGGCTGCGCGCCAGCTTGATATGAGCGTTTCGTCTATCAGCCAGACCGTCTCCAAACTGGAGAATGAGCTGCAGGTCAAGCTGCTCAACCGCAGCACGCGCCGCATTGGCCTGACGGAAGCCGGGAAAATTTACTATCAGGGCTGCCGCCGCATGCTGCAGGAAGTGAGCGAGGTGCACGAACAGCTGTACGCGTTTAACAATACGCCGACCGGCACGCTGCGCATCGGCAGTTCGTCCACCATGGCGCAAAACGTGCTGGCGACCATGACCGCCGATATGCTGAAGGAATATCCCGGTCTAACGGTGAACCTGGTGACCGGTATTCCGGCGCCGGACCTGATTGCCGACGGGCTGGACGTGGTGATCCGCACCGGCGCGCTGCAAGATTCCAGTCTGTTCTCCAAACGCCTCGGTTCAATGCCGATGGTGATATGCGCCGCTAAAAGTTACCTCAGCCAGCACGGCACGCCGCAGAAACCCAGCGACATGGTCAACTTTTCCTGGCTGGAATACAGCGTGCGGCCGGACAGCGAATTCGAGCTGATAGCCCCCGAAGGCATCACCACGCGCATCTCGCCGCAAGGGCGCTTTGTCACCAACGATTCGCAAACCATGATCCGCTGGCTGAAAGCCGGGGCCGGCATCGCCTATGCACCGCTGATGTGGGTGATCGAAGAGATCAAACGCGGCGAGATCGAGATCCTGTTCAAAAGCTATCACTCGGATCCTCGCCCGGTATACGCCCTGTACACCGAGAAAGACAAGCTGCCGCTTAAGGTGCAGGTGTGCATCGACTACCTCACGGAGTACTTCAAGCGCGTGGCGGAAGTCTATCAGGGCTACCGCTGATCAGAAAACGGCGCGCCAGAGCGCCAAGCAGCAACAGCGCCAGCATGCCCAGCCCCCAGATTAACCAAACGGCGTAGCCCGCCCAGGTGAGCAACAACGGGAAAGAGCCGGCCAGCCAGCGCCCCAGTTCTTGCAGCATCGGCAACCAGCCCTCCAGCAGCGCCTGCGGCACCAGGCTGAGCAAGCCGGTAAACTGGGGCGCCAACTGCGCAGAGCCGTTCTCCGCCATGCCCACCAGTGCAGGTAACCAGCCCAGCACGCCGGAGACGCCCCAGGCCAGCAGCGTCCATAACCCCATTGCCGCCAGCACGGCAGCCAGCGCCCATCCGTTCTTTGTCATGATTTCCCCCCTTTCTGTGTCGCACCAAGCAGCAATGTAAACCATGGACTCCACTCCAGGGTAAAGCGCCGGCGCGGGGATTTACGTTTACTTACACCGCGACATTGGCAATGCTTTGATGCGATTAACAAAAGCACCATTGGCATTACTCCGCTCTGCAACGCTGCGCTATGCTGCGGGCACCTCTCCTCTGCATCAGGAATAAAAATGAAAAAAATCATACTGGATTGCGACCCTGGGCATGACGACGCCATTGCCTTGCTGCTGGCCTGGGGCAACCCGCAGATCGAACTGCTGGCGGTCACCACCGTGGTCGGCAACCAGACGCTGGATAAGGTCACCCGCAACGCGCTGGCCGTCGCGCGTATCGCCAATATCACCGGCGTCCCCTTTGCCGCCGGCTGCCCGCGCCCGCTGGTGCGGCAGATTGAGGTAGCGCCCGATATTCACGGTGAGTCCGGCCTTGACGGCCCGGCACTGCCGGAGCCGACCCTGACGCTGGAGCCGCGCCATGCGGTGGACTTGATCATCGATACACTGATGGCGCATCCGCCGGGTAGCGTGACGCTGGTGCCGACCGGCGGCCTAACCAACATTGCCATGGCGGTGCGCAAAGAACCGCGCATCGCCGAGCGGGTAAAGGAAGTGGTGCTGATGGGCGGCGGCTATCACGTGGGCAACTGGAGCGCGGTGGCGGAGTTCAATATCAAGATCGACCCTGAAGCGGCGCACATCGTGTTTAATGAAAAGTGGCCACTGACCATGGTCGGGCTGGACCTGACCCATCAGGCGCTCGCCACGCCGGAGGTGTGCGAACGCATTGCCGCCATCGGCACCGGGCCGGCGAAATTCGTCGGCGAGCTGCTCGCGTTCTTCGGCAAGATGTACCAACAGGCGCAGGGATTTAGCGCACCGCCGGTACATGACCCTTGCGCGGTCGCCTACGTGATCGACCCTGAAGTGATGACGGTGCGAAAGGTGCCAGTAGATATCGAACTGACCGGTACACTGACGCTGGGCATGACCGTGGCCGATTTTCGCGCCCCGCCGCCGCCGGACTGCCACACGCAGGTCGCGGTAACGCTGAATCAAGACAGGTTCTGGGATTTGGTGGTGGATGCGCTGGAGAGGATTGGGGAAGCAGATTAAGGATCTGGGCCTTATTTTCTTGCTGCATTACAGCTCGGGGTGATAGGAGTGCATCTCGGGCTACGGATAACGGGCAATATCGCCACATCAGAAAAGTCACTCTTTCACCTACTACTGGCATGAATAATGTCTTTGATATTTTAAATAGATAAGCATTATTAAAACGATTTAATTACTCATAAAATATTTTATATATCCATATAAAGCATTCAATTTAATTATTAATAATTAAAAACTAATTCACCATAATTATATTAATTACTTTAACCATAAATAATATCACCTTGCTCAAGGAAAAATGTAGCGATAGAGTAATAAGTGCAATTCTGCGATTACAACCTTTATTTGAAAAAGGATTTCCCATGCAAAAAACCGCTATGATTTTAGCCAGTACGCTACTCTTATTCTCCAGCCTGTCACAGGCTGGCGTCTCTATTAACGGACAAACTCTGGCGCCTGGTGGCTATACCGTTGATGCTTCAGGCAATCTCGTTCGCACCAACGATGTTGACGCAAAAGGCAATGGCGTCGGCGTTAACGTCGCCAAAGGCAATAAAAATGTACAACAGGATGACAACCAATCTCAGGTCAATGCAAAACTGTGTGCCAACGTTTTTTTGAAGAAAATTCTGCCACAGTGCCGCTAATTTAATTCTTTATCAAAAAATACGCCCTGACGGGTAATGCCGAGCCGGTGGCTAGTGTAAAAGGGCCCATGTTCATCAACATGGACCCTTTTTAAATGGAACTTTCACAGGCTCTTGGCTTTATCCATTTCACTTCGCCGAGCCTGCCCGCTCCCTTTCCGACCTTATTCCCGCAGAGTTTATTCAGCAGGCACTGACTCTCACCGATACCGGAAGAATACCGGCTGATGGCTGAAAAACCGGAACGCTCAAAAAGTGCGTGGAACTAAAACAGGTGTGCTTACATTACCACCGGACAGAAGATCGAGGTGATCACCGAACCGGGCCAGTTGATCATCCGCATCGCACCGGCGACGGAGGGCGCAGCATGAACATCTCTTTTACCCCAGAGCCTATGCCAAAACTGACGATCACAGGCATTAAACTGGCTGAGCTGGGTTTTGGACTTGGTGAACCGTTGCAACTCACGCTACGCCTGATGGGCTGTGGATCACCGTCGTGACCGATAACGCCCTCTGGGAAGCACTCTGCGAGGTCAGCCAGCACCGCCCGGATCTGGGCGCGGACTGGGTACGGGAGAACGGCGAGCTGGTGATTGGTGGGGATTGGCTGACCGAGTCCGGTATCACCGAGGCTGAGCAACTGGAGATCACCGCTGCACCCGGTGTTATTCGGTTACGGCGGCGGGAAGTGGAAGGATTTGAGGCTTAGATGCAAAGATCCCGGCCAGTTGGCCGGGACTTCTTAATACTCAAAATGGTAAATAATATTATAACTATCTCCAAGCTCTTCCTGAAGAAGAATAGCCAGTTTATAACCATCATCAATAAATTGTTTTTCTTCCTTTTCATTTTTGAAACCAGACGATACCGGATCATCCATATTAAGTATGGTATCATACCGTTCAGCCCATTTCCTGAGACTGTGTTTTAACTCCGATGATATCGGCAGCTCTTCAGGAGATATATCACCCAAGTCTTCCGGAGTTGTTCCCCATAATGGGTGACAATGATAATCAGCCATCAATTTTATTGTCTTCACTTGACTGAACCTCGTAAGTTAGCGCCTACAATAAATCCGTTATTACCTACAGTGACGGCTATATTGTACTTCTTACCATTTATCATGGTTTCATATATTGGCCGACCAGTTCCAGTCCCTTGATAACCAAATATTTTACCATCAGTGACGGCCTTCATTACCACATCAGGAATACGCGCCTCTGATACACCTATTTGTGAAAACTGACTACCATGTTCTTTGACAATATGTTGTAGTCCCGCTTTAGAATTACCCTTCTCAAGGAAAATAATTTTCCCACTACTATCTTTTGCTGCTCCAACAACATTTTCAGATGTAAATTTAATACCTTGAGTCGTCATTTCTTTAAATAAAGATTTTTGTCACAACGGTATTTTTTGCTATCGAAACAAGGTCTTTACCTAACATCCCCAAAGATGCTACCGCTGCTTGATTTTCCGGGTCAGATGCGAACGCTGCAAACTTCGTCCAGCCAGGGCTGTTGACATCAATATTCGCCAGATCTTGAGAGTTCCACTGCTGAACATAGGCTTTAGCTTCTTCGCTGGTCATTGCATCTACACCCGGCAATTTACCCACCCAGCCCGGACGTTCTGCCATCTCCAGCCCACCTTGAACCAGCGCTTTATCAACCACCTGTGCCTCCAGAGGATTGTCTTTCAGCTTGCTGTCCAAAGCCGCACTCTGCTCATCACTCAGTTTTTTATATTTATCAACGACAGCCGAACAATCCCCACGAGAGGCTTTGCACACCTGCATTTCTTTATCGAATGCGAGGGATTGTGTAGCACTCAGCAAGTTATTCTCCACCGCATTCTTCCCGGCCTGAGAACCGGCCACCGCACCGGCTGTATTCCCTGTCGCCACACCTCCCGCCAGCCCTGCCGCCAGTTGGCTCAGCACGCTGACCTGCTGTTTCTCGCTTTCACTCAGCTCGCCAACTTTGCGTCCCGGGAACAGCTCGCCGGCTATCACCCGTGCCGCCAGTTCACCGCCGCCGGCCCCCACTGCACCGGCGACACCCGACTGGTGATTCAGCTCCGCCGTTATCGGCGGCGACTGGCTTACCGAGTCCGGTATCACCAACGCTGAACAACTGGAGGTCACCGCTGCGCCCGGTGTACTCCGGTTACAGCGGCGGGAAGTAGATGTTTTTAGGGCATAAAAGCAAAGATCCCGGCCAGATGGCCGGGGTTTATTTAATAGATAGACTCAGTAAAATTGGATATATCTACTTGCGACAACCCATTTAAAAATAAATGTGTAATGTTTCTTTCTTCATTTAAACCCAAGTAAAAATTATTACCACATCGTATCCAATTGGTTTTATTATTATTTTCACTTATTTCAATTAAAATAGCATCTTCTGATATATATACCTGCATATCACAGTTGAAATTATCGATAAAACGCTGTGAAAAACTGTTGCTCGCCGAATCCTCCCATAAATCTAAGTTAACAATCGGCAGCCCTGCCTCCTCACATAATAACTCAACCTGACTACTCTCCACTTTATGGATAGAGTTAATATCCATCATCACTAACGTAATCGCAGATAAAAAACCATTTTTCGGTAACACAGCCAACTCAAGCAAGCTTTTACACCCATCACCAATTCGCCAGTAAAGAGGCGAATTACCTTTTGAATCAACTAACTTAATATCAAGGGGAACGTCACCATCAATATTAATGGTGACGTTATCATGCCCTTTAACTACAGTATCAATGATTAAGTTCATTATTTATACAACGCATGTTTTAATACTGGATAAGGGTCAGTAGGTCGTTGACTAAATACCAGTTCCCAACGTCCAACCTGCATCATTTCATTAAATTTTATCCCCTGAGAGGATGCATCTTTAACAGCACCTTGAAGACTAGTCAACATGGCTTGGCTTCCTTCACTTGTACTATGAGACAACCCATTTCGAGTTAGGTACTCGCCCATATGCTTGGTAGCATTCGGATTTACCCAGATAGTTTGTCCATTAACCGTTAATTCAAAGGATTTAGGAATCGATGTTCCAGGTATAGCTGGCTGAGTAGCTTTAATTGAATCAAAAACGGATCCTGTCACGTTCTTGGCTGCATTAGCCGCAACAGCCTCAGCTTTCGCCGCCGTCGCCTCTGCCGCTGTCTTACCGATACCTACCACACCACCGGCCCCAACACCGCCCGGTACGATGGCTTCCGACATCTGGATACCGGCATTATTCAGGCACAGCACCACATTACCCGCACAAGCCTGTATCGCTGCTTTCGCTGCCGCTGCTATTTCGGGGGTAGCCGCTGCCAGTAAACCACCACCAAGACCCGCCGGAAGCGCCACCATCAGCGCATCGTTCATCGCCAACCCTTTCTGGCAGGACGCTGAACCTGGGTCAGTGCTGCAAGACGCGATATTCTTGCCATGCTCTTGCACAAACCTGGTCTGGGTTTCCTCACTCCCACCCAGCAAGTTATTCTCCACCGCCGTCTTACCAGCCACGCTACCGCCCACGGCGCCCGCCGTGCTGTCCGCTATCAATCCGCCTGCAAGTCCTGCCGCCAGTTGGCTCAGCGCGCTGACGTTTTGCTTCTCGGCCTCCGTCAGCGCCGACGGCGCCTTGCCATAATACTGCTCGCTGATGATTTTAGCAGCCAGTTCACCGCTCGCCGCACCCGCAGCGCCTGCCGCCACGTTATTGCCCGACACCAGTGCCACCAGAGCACCCGCTACCGCATGCGCTGCCGCGTTCGCCGCCGTGTTGCCCTCCGTCCGGCTTTTGATTTCCTTCGCCAGATACGGTGCCAGCGCACCACCCGCCGCCGCCCCGATATCACCGCCGCTGAGCCCCGCCAGCGCCGCGCTGATGGCCGTACCCGCGGCCCAGAAGTTGCTGCCGACCCCATACGCTTCTTGCGCCGCCTTATACTCCGGCGAGGCTTCCAGCATCTGCTGCCGCTGTGCTGGCGAGGCACTCTGGTAAGCCGGGTCTTTGCTTAGCTTCTCCGCTGCCGCACGCTGCGCCTGCAACAACTGCTTGTTGCCGTAGTCGCTCACCAACTGTGTCGCCAGCTGTGTGACTCCCTGGGTAAACGCCAGATTGTCTTTCACCTTCGCTTCATCGAAGATTTTATCGATGCGCCCGTTGGCATTGTCCGTATCCCGGCTTAACTCTGCGACATCCTGAGTTTGGTTCGCCGTATCGCGAATATCGATATTGCCCGCCGCGATGGCCGACTGCGTGGTGCTGCTCGCCTTGCCCTTCTCCTTCGCCAGCCCGCCACCGGTTGGCCCGCCGGTCGACAGACCGAACCCGCTGCTGCCGGCCTTGTACTCCGCCTTGTTATCGATGGCGTCCCAGCCCAACGTGCCGGTCGACAGCTGGTTTTTGATGCTATCCGCCGTCGAGGCAATCACCCCGCCGTTCAGCTGAGTGTGTTTACCGACGTTAATATCAAACCCTTTATCACCGGCAAACAGACCACTCTGCTCACCCACGCTGGCGTATTCGCTGTCGATTTTGGTCTGGCTCATGCTCAGCGATGCCGACCCCGTCATCGAACCGAAGGTAAAACTCGCACCCGCGCTGCTGTCCTTCTGCCAGCTGTGGTAATCGTCGGTATCCTGCAGGCTGCTGATGGACAGGTCACGACCGGCCTCCACCTTGATCTTGTCACCCAGCGCCTGCGCGCCGGACAGCACCGTATCGCGCCCGCGGCTCAGGCTCAGTTCATCTTTGGCACTGACGCGCGTATTGACGTACTCGGTGCTGTTACCGTCGCTGGCGCCCTTCGACTGATAACCGCTGGCCGAGGCGCCAATGCCGGTCTCCTGCCCCAGCGAGATATGCACCCCGGCGTTCCAGCCGCTGCTGTTGTTCTTGCTGGTCTGCTCCCTGTTGTTGCTTGCCGCGTCCAACAGCACGTCGTTTTGCGCCACCAACGTCACCTTATTGCCGGTAACGCCACTGCCGCTGACATGCACGTCACCGCCGGCCCCATTAGCCCCCGTAGCGACCAGCGCGACATTGCCGCCCGCCGTCAGGTTACTGCCGCGTACCTGATTTTGCGCCAGCTCAGACTCTGAGGTGCTTTTGCTGGCACCCAGGCTCAGTTGCACTTTCACGCTATTGGATAGTTCGCCGTTGGCCAGCCCCTGCGCCTGATCGGCGCCGGCTTCCGAGTTGACCCAACCGGCGCGCACGGCCTGTACCGCGTAGAGGGCTTTCAGCCTGTCGTCGCCGGTGTCCTCCGCACGCTTGAGCGAATCATTGATCGCCAGCAAGGTATCGGTGATGGGGCTGGAGACCGACACCGTCAACCCACTCTGCTTCTGCTCGTAACGCTCCTTGCGCCGCAGCAGGTCATTGCCCGGATCGATCCTGATGTCCCCCGCCACCACGTTCAGATTCTTATCCGCAATCACATCCGCGCCGCCGATACCGCACCAACGGCGGCAGGCCGAACCCGCTGCCGCAACTGACCATCAAGGGGCGATGGCTGGAACAGTGGGGTTTTACGCGGGGCCAACCGGTGAGCATTACCGCCGAACACGGCCAACTGATTATCCGCACCGCACCCGCCACGGAGGGGAACGCATGAACATCACCTTTACCCCTCAACCGACCCCAGAACTGACACTGGCAGGCGGCGCGTTGGCCGCATTGGGATTTACCACCGGCACGCCGCTGCAACTGACGCTCCAACATCACACACTCTGGATCACTGTCGTCACCGACGACGCCACCAGGGAAGCGCTGTGTGAGGCCAGCCAAGACCGCCAAGATTTGGAGGCGGATTGGGTGCGGGAGAACGGCGAGGTGATTATCGGCGGCGACTGGCTCACCGAGTCCGGCATTACCGACGCTGAACAACTGGAAGTGACCGCCGCCCCCGGTGTGATCCGATTGCAGCGGCCGGAGGTGAAAGGATTTATGGCTTAGAAGCAGTAACCCCAGCCAAGGCTGGGGTTACTTGTTTTAGTTGTAGTAGCTTAGACCGGACCTAACAGTCACCACCATTTAGGATAATTATTAAACGCTGCATATATTGCAGATTTTGCCTCGTCCGTTAACTTTTCTCTGCCTTTTGATACTGTGACATATCCATGCAGATCTTCTTTAGTACATGACCATTCAAGCCATCCTAAAACTGGATTTAAAATCAACTCAAAACATCCATTCATATCTTTAAGATGAGCTATACCATCATTCCGCATATTGTCGATAAATTCATCAAAGCATTGGCATTCAAGCCATGCTTGGGAACTGACACTCAAGCTATAACTAAATTTATTTACTTGAATCACCAAATTAAACTTCAATGATGGAATATGTTCATCAAGCTCTATTACGTCCAATGTGATATTGATCGGACTTGTAATTTCTATGTCCATTTAATTTGCCCCTAGATAACGAGCATGAATGACTGTTGGCAACTCACCAGCAGCGCGCGGAGGTTTGATTTCCAGTTGCCAACCATCGACTGTTATACGCCCATATGACATACCGTTCTTTGTCGCGGTATCTAACGCAGCTTGAAAACTTCTGAGTTCTGTCTGGCTGGCAAGTCTGACCGCCTCTGGCGTATTAGTTACGGCTTTAGATGCCGCGTATTCTGCCATGTGTTCTGTAGCATTGCCATGCACCCACACTTTTTGACCGTTAGGTAGTGTCATTTCAAAAGATTTAGGGATAACAGAACCAGGATAAACAGGCTGGGTTCCTTTTATAGAATCAAATACAGTACCAGTTTTGCCTATATCAGCAGCAATCGATTCGGCCTTACCAGCAACACCATCAGGTAGTTTCTTACCTGGCAGGAACAGCCCCGCCAACATTCCACCTGTGGCTTCCAGTGCAAGCTGGTTACCTTGCGCGGCTTCTTTCACCTGCCCGGCAACCGCTGACCAGGTTTCACTCTTCATCAGAGCTTTCAGCGTATCAGCCGCTGCCTGATTTTTACCTGCTAGATCGTTTAATGCTTGGGTACAGTAACTGTCTCCCATTGCGCAAGAGGTAAGTGCCATTGCCGCATCAGCACCGTAATCCGCCCCACCTAATACCGCATCGCCGGTATCTGCAGCCGCACCGATAATGCTGTTAACGATAGCAGACAATGTCCCTTCGCCAAGTTTATCCCTGACCTGATCCTTCATATTTCCAGCAATCTGCTTAACAGATTCCCGGGATTGATCACCGCTCAGCGAGTTATTCTCAACCGCATTCTTCCCGGCCTGAGAACCGGCCACCGCACCGGCTGTATTCCCTGTCGCCACACCTCCCGCCAGCCCCGCCGCCAGTTGGCTCAGCACGCTGACCTGCTGTTTCTCTCTTTCACTCAGCTCGCCAACTTTGCGTCCCGGGAACAGCTCGCCGGCTATCACCCGTGCCGCCAGTTCACCGCCGCCGGCCCCCACTGCACCGGCGACACCCGACTGGTGATTCAGCTCCGCCGTTATCGCACCCAGCACCGCATGCGCCATCGCGTTGGCTGCCGGGTTCGCTTCACCGACCCGCGTCTTGATTTCCGTCGCCAGATACGGCGCGGCACCGCCCGCCAACGCACCCGCCAGATTATTGCCCGCCAACCCTTGCAGCGCCCCGGTCACCGCCTGTGCCGCCTTCTGCAGGTCGCTGCCGGTACCGTATTTCTGCATCTCCGCTTTGTATTCCGGCGTTTCGCGCAACGCTTTCGCATCCAGCCCCGGATACTTCGCTTTCGCCGTCTGCAACCCATTGATGTCGCCCTGCGTGCGGATAACATCCATCGCCTGCCCGCCTATCTCGCCGATAAGCTGCGCCTGCTTCAGTCGGGTCTGCTCTTTCTCCTTGTCGAAGATTGGCCCGATGCTGCCGTTGGCGTTATCGGTATCCCGGCTCAGTTGATTGACATCCTGCTGCTGATTCGCCGTGTCCCGAATGACCACGCTACCGCCCGACACCGCCGCCTGCGTGGTGCCTTCTGCGTGCCCCTTATTACCTGCACCGGAGAGTGCTACGCCCGCAAGGTTGGTCAGCAAGTCCGAGCCCACCGGGCCACCACTGCTGAGACTGCCGCCCTGATGCTCGGCCTTAAAGTCCGCCTGGTTATGGATATCGCTGAAGCCGAGCGTACCGGTATCAAGGCGGTTTTTATCCGCTGGGGCGGTACTGGCAATCACCGCGCCGTCCAATTGCGTATGCTTGCCTACCTTAACATCATAGCCGCCCTTGCCGGCAAACAGCCCGCTCTGCTCCTGTACGCTGTCGTAATTACTGTGCAGTTTGTCACGGCTCATGCTCAGGTTGGCGGAACCGCCGCCGCCAATGATTGCTACGCTGACACCACCGCTGACGCTGGTCTGTTTCGCGTCATAATTGTCGCTGTCTTGTTGGCTCTGCAAGGTCAGATTGCGTCCTGCGTCCACCTTCACCGTTTCACCGCTGGCCTGCGCCCCTGCCAATGTCGTATCCCGGCCGCTGCGCATGGATAAGGTGCCGCCACTGTCGACCGTTGCTTCGCTCCAGAAGGTGCCGTCGCCGTGCTCACTGCCCTGGCTCTTGTTGGCATTGGCAAATACGCTCAGCCCGGTTTGCCGGCCGACTCCGATGCTGATACCGACATTCCCCCCGCTGCTCTTGTTGCTGCCCTCCGTTTTCTGCGTGTTGGCAGCGCCCAGCAGCAGCAAATCGCGCTCAGCGCTCAGCGTTGTGTCTCCACCGGCCTTCAGTTGGCTGCCGACTATCGCGATATCGCCGCTGTTGGTGCTGCTCCCTTTCCCGGTAGCGGCCACCTGCAGATTATTGCCCGCACTGAGCGTTGAACCGGTGACGCTGGTTTGCTCCTGATGCTGTTTTGACGACGATTTCTGCGCGCCAAGCGAAACGCTGACGCCCACCATGCTGCCCTCTTGGGTATCGGTATTCCCGGCTTCGGCCAGTTGCCCCGCCTGCAATGCCTGTACGCCGGACAAGGCCGCTTTGGTCCCCTGCAACGCCGCCAGTCGACCATCGGTTTCCTTCTTCGCCTGCTGGGCAGTCGTCACCGCGCTGTTAACCGCACTGCCTACCGTGCCGGACAAAGCAAGGCTCAAACCGCTCTGCTTTTGCTCGAAGGTTTCATCACGGCGGCGAATATCCTGACCCGGATCGATTTGGACACTATCTCCCGTCACCGACAGATTCTTATCCGCAATCACATCCGCGCCGCCGATATGCACCTTGCCGCCTGCGATGATATTCACGTCGCCGCCGGTCGAGCCAATGGTGCTGACGCTCTGGCTTTGAGTGGTGCCGTCTTCGTTCAACTGGTGGCGCGACGAGGTGCTGCCGAAGGTTACGCCGATGCCGCCACCGCTGAACATGCCGCTGGTTTTCTTCTCGTTCAGCCGGTAACTCGACTGTTCTTCGGTGGCCGCCACGATCTCGACGTTATTGCCCGCCTGCAGGCTGACTTTGCCGTCGCCTACTACCGTCGAGCCCTGCACCTTCAGGTCATTGCCGGCGTTGAGCGAGAGGTTATTGCCGCTCAGCAAGCTGCCCTTCTCGCGGGTGGCATAGTCCTCTTTCACCGTATGGGTGGTGGTTTTGGACAGCAAGCCTTTCTTGGTTTTGGTCTCCTCGAAGAAGCTGTAGTCACTTTCGGTGGCGCTGTTGAGCGCGATATCGCGCCCGGCGTTGACCGAGACATCGCCGCCTGCTTGCACCTGTGCGGCGTTGAGGGTCGCGTCGCGTCCGGCCTGCATGTGCGTATCGCCGCCGCTGGCGATGTCAGTGCCTTGTTGGCGGAAAGAGTCGTTCACCTGCTGCTTGCCGCCACCCTGGCTCGCCTGATACTCCCGACTTTGCTGCGCGTTGAGGTTAAGGTCACGCCCGGCGCTCAACCCGACATGGTTATCCGACACTATCGCCGCCGCCTGCGAGTTCAGGTCACGCCCGGCCTGCAATTGCAAATCGCCGCCGCTGCTGAGGGCGCTGCGGGTAGCGCCACTGCTGATGCGCTCGTTGCCGTCGGTTTTCTGGCGTTGGCTCTGTTCGACGGTGTGCAGATTGATGTCGCGGCCTGCGCTCAATGCGGCATCCCCCTTGCTGCCAATCTGGCTGGCTGCCAGGTTCAGATCCTGCCCGGCTTTCACGCCCAGCCCTCCACCTGCGCTGATCTCACTGGCCTGGCTGCCGCGCGCTTCGCTTTCTTTAAGCCCGCCCCCCCAGCGGCCGCCATCCGCGCTGTCGGCGGTATAGGTGTTGTTGGCAATCAGGTTAACGTCGCCACCCGCTTGCAGGCTCATCCCACCGCCGGAGGTCACTTTCGCGCCGGTGATGTCGATATTATCGCCAGCCTTCATGCTCAACCCGTCTTCGGCGCTGATGGCGGCGATATCGCCGATTTCAGTGCGCGACAGGGTCAGGGACTCGCCGCCCAGAGAACCTTTGGCATCCCATTGACGGGTCTGGGTTTTGTTGATGATGCTGCCGTCGAGGCTTTCCAGCGCCATCTGCCGGCCGCTGAGGGTGGAACCGATATTGTTGATGTCGCCGATGGCGGTGAGTTGCAGCTCGCCCGCGGCGTCCATCAGCCCGCGATTGATATTGCTGATGCCGCTCTGGCTGGTCGCGCTCAGCCGTTCGCCGCCCTGCAACGTACTGCCGTCGTTGCCGATGCTACCGGCGTTCAGATTAACGCGGTTGCCTGCAATCACGCTGCCACTGAGCGGTGCCAGGTCTTTTTTGGCCAGGTACAGCTTCGGTGCCAGCACCGTTTGGCCATTGACCGTCACCTTCTCCCACCAGACGATGCTGCTGTCCAGCTGCGCCACCTGCTGCGGCGTCAGGCTGATCCCGAGCTGCAAATTCAGGCCGCTCTGCGCCTGGGCGGCATTATCGATAAGCTGTTGCATCTGCTGCAAATCGGAGCCGACGCCGTTGATATAACGCTTGCCGGTCTGAGTCAGCAGGGCGTTGCTGATATAACGGGTATCGAACGCCGCATCGCCAAGGAAGCGGTAGTCGTAGTCCGGATTCAGTTTGAGACGATCGAGGAAATAGGCCGAACCGATAAACTGCGTTTCGTTAGTGAAGCGGCTGTCATTCTCACGCGGCGCAGCGCCGGGCTGCTGGCCCAGCATGGCGTACAAATCGTTGAACAGGCCGCTGTCCAGTTGCCCCAGACCATCCAGTTTGGGGTTGGTGGTGATCAGGTACGGGCTGTTCGGATCCTCGGTCGGGACAAAGCGGCCATTGCCGCCATTCGGCAACGGGTAATCCGCCAGTTCGGCGGCGTTGTTGCCGAGCGAACCCAATGCACTCTGCAGACTGTCGCGCCATGCCGGGCTGCCGACGGCGATACCCTGATCGCCCGCCAACCCTTGCTGTTGTACGCCGTCGACGGCATCCGGTTGTTGCAGGCTTTCGAGCGTCGGCCGGTCAATCGTATGGCTCAGGCTGCCGGCATTCGGCGTTACCGCCGTGTTGCTGATCGTGTCGGTAAAGCTGGCGTTAACCGCACCGCCAGCCTGAATGGCCGAACGGTAAACGCCGTCGTCGGTGCGTTCGGTCCGCACCTCACCATTGGCCTTGTAGTGAATATGTTTATCGTCGATTTTCCCTTTCGAATAGTCGTTGATGGGGGAAACCTCCGATACCCGAGGTGGGCGATCCGAGCCCGGCAGCTCAGGTTTTTGATAGGTATAAGTTTGATAACGCGTTTCCGTGCCCGCCGCCCAGGACTGGTTATTCAGTGTGCCGCCGGAGAGCGCAATATCCCCGTTGGCCAGAATATCGCTGGCCAGGTTATCCAGGGTCGCGGCATTCACAGCCATATTGCGGCCGGCGGCAATGCGCGCCGCGCCGCCCTCGCTGCTGACCGTCACTTTGCTGACCGACAGCGCCACCTCACGGGTGGTGGCATACGGCGAAGCGTAGGTATACTCCTTGGTGATTTCCCGCGCGTCATTCCCCGCCAACTGATGCCAGGTGGTGACGGTGTAGTAACCGTACTCGTCGTCGTTAAAGAAACTCAACGGAATGCTGGCGGTAGCGCCGTTCAGCCAATCGTATTTCTGCGTCAGATCCTCCTGCGTAACCGAGGCTTTCAGGCCATCACGTTGGTTAAGCAGGTGCGCGGTTTTGATCTGGATATCGCCGTTTTCGGTCTCGACAGTACCGGAAGTATTGACGATCTCGCTGTTGGCATTGCCGTCGGCGTCTTTCTGCATCCACAGGCTGTTGCCCGCCAGAATATCGCCGCGCTGATTGACGATGCGATCCGCCAGCAGTTGCATATTGCCGCCGCCGTACAACATGCCGCTGTTAAACAGCTGATTGGCGGCAATCAGCAGCAGATCGCCGGCGGTACCGATAAAACCCTTGTTGGTAATGTCGCTGCGGCTGAGCAGTTGTACTCGCCCACCCGATTGCAGGCTGGCGCCCTCGTTTTGTTTGATGCTCTCAGCCTCGAGACGCACCTCTCCGCCACCGCCGCGTACCGTGCCGGCGTTAGTCAGCAATCCATGGCTGCGCAGGTTCAGGCTTTGCCCCTGAGTGGTCCCTTGCAGCAGAATATCGCCGTCGGCTTCAAGGCTCAGCGCATTGCCCGCCGCCAGAGTACCTTGCTGAGTAAAGGCCTCTTTCAGCGTCAGCGCGATATTGCCCAGCGCCACCAATTGCCCGTACTGATTCAACAGGCTGCCAGCCAGCACCGCATCACCGGCGCTGAACAGCTTGCCGCTCTGTCGGTTATCCATCTGCCGCGCCTCGATCGCCATCTGGCGCGTCGCCAACAGCGTACCGGCATTCTCCAGGCTGTCCGCCTTCAGTTGCAGATTGCCGCCTTGCAGCGTCCCCTGATTGTTCAGCTTGTTAAGCGTCAGTTGGTGATCGCCGGCGGCGAGCAGTGTACCGCTGTTATCAAGCTGCGAGCCGTTGAAGGTCAGGCTACCCGCCTGCAGCCAGCCAGCGTTATTCAGCGTTGGCGCCCGCAGATCCAAGGCGCCGCCGACGATCAGTTTGCCCGGGTTGATCAACTGGCGATCCAGCCGCAGTGCGCTGCGGCCATCGCCCTGCATCTCACCGCCGTTGTTCAGCTCCGCCGCCGTCAGTTGCAGCGCATTTTGGCTGCGCACGTTGCCGCCGGCCAGGTTATTGAACACCCCACTCAGCTCAGCGTTAAGGCTGTTTTTCCCCAGCAGCCTGCCGCCGTTGTTCAATTGCGTTGCTGTGAGCCGCAGATCCCCCGCCTGCATCAGACCCGGATTCTCGATGCGTTCCGCATTCAACCGCAGTTCGCCGTCGCTCAGCATCTGTCCCGAGGCCTGCTGCACTGCTGCACCGGCGATCTCGGCATCGAACCGGTTAACGCCGGCCAGCACGCCACCGTTGTTCAGGTTATCGCCCTTCAGGCGCAATGCAGTCGCCTGCCAGTTGCCCTGATTGTTCAACGCCAGCGCCGTCAGCGCCGCTTCGCCATTAGAGACGATTTTGCTGCCCGCATCGGCGTTGAGATCGCCGCTCAGATCCACGCGGATCAACTGTTGCGCCTGCAAGGTACCGGTATGATCCAGCTGCCGCGCCGACAGCAGAATGCGATCGCCCTGCCAGAGCCCGGCGTTATTGACCGCTGCCGCCGCGACGTTGAGTTCGCCGCCGCTCAGCAACTGGCCAGCGGCAAGGTTATGCAGATCCTGTTGCAGTTGCAGCGCCAGCTTTTTCACGCCGATCAGGTTGCCGCTGTTGTTCAACGCGTCGGCTTCGATCTGCGCACTGTCGCCCTGTACTTCTCCCCGGTTATCTATGCTGTCGGCCTTCAGCCGCAGCGCACCTTCCGCCAAGACCTTACCGCGGTTGTCCAGCCTGTCGCCGTTCAACGCCAACGCCCCGCGGCTCAATATCTGCCCCTGGTTATCCAGTTGGCCGCCCCGCGCGGTCAGCCCGTCAATTCCCAGCGCGCTGCCGGCGTTGTCCCAGCGTTGCGCGGTAATATCAATAGCCTGCCCCTGCAGCTTGCCGGCGTTGTTCAGTTGCGCAGCTTGCAGCGCCAGCGCACCGCCGGCCAGGATCCTGCCCGACAGGCGGTTCTTCAGCTCATTGGCGGTGACATCCGCCTTGCCTTTGGCCTGCAACAACCCACCGTTGTCCAAATCGCCCGTGTTGATTGCAACGTCGTTCGCCGCAAGCCGTCCGGCGTTATTCAGCACCGGGGTGGCCAGCGTCAGCGCGTTGTTCGCCACCAGCTCGCCCAGGTTGTCTACCGACTGCGTGAAGGCCAAATCCAGCGCCGCAGCACCTATTGATCCGCTGTTGGCCAGCCGTTCGCCGCGCAGGGTCAGTTGCTTGCCGGCCAGCAATTCACCCTGCTGGTCAAGACGATTTACGGCCAGCGTCAATTGCTCACTGGCGTGTAATTGCCCGCGCTGGCTCAAATAATTCCCGCGCCAGTCGAGGTTGCGCGCACCGATCTCCCCGGTATTTTCCACCGTAGCGCCGCTGACCTTCAGATCCCCCAGCGTGCTGAACACTCCGGCAAGTTGCGCCCCCTCGGCGACAGTCAGAGACATACCCTGTTTGGCCTGGGTTTGTCCGCTCGCAGCGGCAATCAGCCGTTGGCTGTCGATCGTCAGCTCGCGCTCCGCAGAAAGCAGCCCGCCGAGCCGTACCTCATCCGCCTGGAGCGCGATGTCGCCATCACTGAGTAGCGAAGAACCCTGCGCGGTTTTCAGCGCGCCGCCATGAAATGCGACGCCCTGTTTGCCGGTAGCGCTGCCGGCCAGTAAAAACTCGCCCGCCTGCACCCTCAGCGGGCCGTCGGCATACAGTGCCCCGTCCAGGTTCAGGCCATTTTTCACCGTCAAATCAAGCCGTTGTTGAGAACCGATCAACCCCTGATTGTTCACGCCATCGGCGTTGATCGTCAGCGTACCGCCCGCCTGCAGTTTGCCGCTGTTATCCAACTGCCTGCCGGTCAGGTTCTGCATCCCCTGCGCCTGCATCAATCCGGTGTTGGTCAGTTGCTGTGCCTGAACCCGGCTGTCGCGATTGGCAGCCAGTTGGCCATGGTTATTTAACTTGTTAGCTTGCAGTTGCAGGTCACGCCCGGCCGTCAATGTTCCCTGCCAGTCGCCATCGCCGCTGAGCGTCAGCCCGATATCACCTTCAGCGGTTACCCGGCTGGCCACACCGCCGGTGAAGCTGTCTGCCGAGAGGTGCAGATCGCCCCCCGACGCAGCGTTGCCCCCTAGCATCAGTGCACCGGCCTGCAGATCTACCTGCTTCAACCCTGTCAACGTAGACGCGTCGTCCAGTTGCAGGCCACGTTGCACCTGCGCCGTTATCGCCCCGGCCGTGAGGCGGCTGTTATTCCATTGCTGCTCCCCGGCGTTCACTTTCAGCGTTTGCGCGGCGGTGGCCCGTTGTTGCTTATCGGCGCCGGCCAGCAGCGTGCTGCCGTCGGCCTGCAGTTTGCCGGCCGCGTTAAGCGTCATATCGCCTGCCGCGCTCAGCGTGGCCTGATCCAGCGCGATATCGCCGCTGCCGTTCAGGGTCATCGCCTGCCCGGCCTGGTGGCTGCCGCTCAGCGCCATGTCGGCCGCATTCGCGCTCAACGCGCCCTGCGCCAACGAATTGTGCAGCGTCAGCTTGCCCCTGGCATCGAGGTTGATATCCCCCTCGCGGGCGTTAAGGTTGCCGAGGTTAACCCCCACGCCCTGTTCGCTGGACACCAGATGGATGCGGTTGGCATACATGCCGCCGAGCGCGCCGGTGTCGATGGCCACTCTGGGTGCGGCGCCGTGGCCAGCTATCGGCGTGGCGTTGCCTGCGGCGTCTACCCGGTTGGCACCGAGCGTGACGCGGGCGTCTTTGGCATGCAGTTTTGCGTTGATCTCGGTGGCGCGGGCGATCAGGGCGAATTTATCGCTCTGGCTGGCGTCCAGCCCTTTGCCCTGAACGGTGATCGCCCCCTGAGTCACCTCCAGCGCCTGCAGCTTGCCGTCGGCATCCAGCACCGGTTTGCCGGTGGTCAACGTCACATTGGGGATATTGATAAAACCACAGCCGTCGCAGGTGATGCCATAGGGGTTGGCCACCATCACGCTGGCCTGCTTGCCCGCCACTTCCAGGTAGCCTTGCAGTTGCGAAGGATTGGGTGCCACCACTTCGTTAATGATGCCCTGCACTGCCTTGCCGACCTGCAGGTTGGGGTTATTCTGGATCAGCCCGCCCAGTTGGCTCTGGTTGAGCTGACCGGTAGCGTTATTGAGGATCAGACCTTCTTTGCCGACGTTGAAATCGTCGTATTTATTATGAGAAATACCGGCCTGGTTCGGCGTGGCGATATTGACCACCGGCACGCCATTGGCGGCCTGATCGACGTGGGTATTGCCTTCGGCGACGTTAACGCCGGCGGCAAAAACCGGCAACAGCGGCTGGCCAGCCAGCAGGCCGCACAGGGTATAGCTCAGCAGGCGCTGACAGGCATTAAGCGATTGATTGTTTTTATGTTTCATCCCTGAAACCTTCCTGTACGTTAACGTTAAAGTACGATATTGACCCGGTAATACACCGAAACCCGATCCGGCTTCAGCCAGTCAGGGTAAGCCAGCGGCCAGCCGACGGTCAGTTGGCTGCCGAAATGGCGGTTACGGCTGCCCAGCCCGATGGCGCCGCCCCACAGCGTGCCGGAAGCGTTGGCGTCCAGCGCGTCGTGATGCAGCCAGCCGCCGTCCAGCGCGGCCAGGGCGTTGATACTGCCCAGATACGGCAGCGTCACCAGCGACCGGTTAACTTCATTGCGCCAGTAGCCGCCCTGGTCGCCGGAAAGATACTGCTCTTTGAAGCCGCGCACCGAGCTCTCGCCGCCGATAGTCAGGCGCTCGCTGCCGTACAAACGTTGGGGTGTCCACTGGCCGTACAGGCTGGTGAGGTAAGTCCAGTCTTGCGTCAACGGCAGGTAGTAACTGCCGGAGAGCGAAAGCTTGTGGAACTCGGCGCGTGGCGCTTCCTTGATTTTGCCGCTGTCGTCTTCGGCCCCCAGCCAGGGCACGCCGCGGCTGTAAGCCGGGTTTAACGTGGCAAAGCCACCCAGCAATTTCTGGCTATGGCTGAGCCCCAGCGTAACGCTGGTCAGCTTGCGGCTGCTGCTTTCCAGCCGGGTATCGTTGAGAGCGTTATGGTTAATGCGGTGCGTCAGCCCCAGAGACAGGCCGGTTTTCATTTCACCGTCGCGAAACAGTACCCGCGACAAACTCAATCGATGAGTCTGGCTGTCGCCGCTGGATCGCCAGTCAAAGCCCTGATTATTGATAGTGGTCAGGTAGTCGCTGTAGGCATAGTTATAATCCAGCAGCCAATAGCCATAAGGTAGGCTGACGCCAGCCTGCACACTGCGTGCATTGTGATCCTTGGCGAAATCGCTGCTGCGTGCGCCGGAAACAAACCACTGGTCCGCCACGCCCAACAGATTATTGCCGGTCAGCGAGCCGTTGATTTGACCGGTGCCGGTGCTCTTCTGACCGCTATTATCAAACCCCAGCCCCAGCATCAGCGGGAACTCGGGTTTGGCACTCAAATTGACCACCGAATAACCCGGTTTGCCGCCGGGCAGAATTTCAATCTGCACCGGCTGCTGCCGCAGGCGATTGATCTGCTCCATGCCCTGTTCGATATCCCGCAGATTGAGAAGATTGCCCTGCAGGCCGGGGAAAGCCATTTTCAGCATGCGATCGTCGCGCTGTTCCAGCAGGATCTTTTCCAGCTTGCCTTCCAGCACCAGCAACCGTAGCTCGCCACGCGACAAATCCTGCTCGGTCAGGAATGCGCGGCTGGTGATATAGCCACGGCTGATATACCAATCGGAGATCTTCTGTACCAGCGTTTGGATTTGGCCCAGATTCAGGCAGCTTTGCAGGTAGGCTTGGGTTAGCTCCTGCCGCGCGCCGGCCGGCAGATGATCCGCTCCTTCCAGCCGAAAGGTGGTGATGGTGAAGCAGGGTCCTCCAGAACTGGCGTTTGATTCTGCAGGCGCGGGCAACGTCGGCGTCAGGCTGCGTTGCAGCTCCTGCCGCTGCTGCTGATTTTGCTCAAGCAAGCCACGCTGCTGCTGTTGAATACTGTCGCGATCCGCCGGGCTAAGCAGGCTAGCGCCGGCAGTGGAGGAAAAGAAAATGCAGAGTAAAGCAGCTGAGAGCCGCCGAGTTACTGAATCCATTCAGAAGGCCATCCGTATGATTTTTCGGCATTCTAAAGGCTACGCGCGGCGGGTAACAAGGCATAAATTATGGGTAAACCATTAGATAGACTAACCAAACAAGAAAAATCTTAAACAAAAACTCCATAAGATCAGTTTTTACACTTAAAAATGGCTTATTGGTTTTCTCTAATCGGAAAAAGCAGCGAATCCGTCTTAATTATGGCTAATGCGATAAGCGCCGCAAAAAACGAATTTATTGGGGCCGTGAACCGGCCCCGGAAAAGGACTAGGCGGTACCGCCAACGGTCAGCATATCCAGCTTCAGGGTTGGCTGGCCGACGCCCACCGGCAGGCTTTGCCCTTCTTTGCCGCAAACGCCCACGCCTTTATCCAGCGCCAGATCGTTGCCGACCATCGAAATCTGCTGCATCGCCTCAATGCCGGAGCCGATCAGCGTCGCGCCCTTCACCGGCTTGGTGATGCGGCCTTTTTCGATCAGATAGGCTTCGGTGGTGGAGAACACGAACTTGCCGGAGGTGATGTCCACCTGGCCGCCACCAAAGTTCGGCGCATACAGGCCATACTCCACGCTGGCGATGATCTCTTCCGGCGTGGACTTGCCCGCCAGCATGTAAGTGTTGGTCATGCGTGGCATCGGCAGATGCGCATAGGACTCGCGGCGGCCGTTGCCGGTCGGCGCAACGCCCATCAGACGCGCATTAAGCTTGTCTTGCATGTAGCCTTTCAGGATGCCGTTTTCGATCAGCACATTGTACTGGCCCGGCACGCCTTCATCATCGATGGCCAGCGAACCGCGGCGCCCCTGCAAGGTGCCGTCATCCACCACGGTGCAAAGCTCGGAAGCCACCAGTTGGCCCATCTGGCCGCTGAATACCGAAGTGCCGCGACGGTTGAAATCGCCTTCCAGGCCGTGGCCTACCGCTTCATGCAACAGCACGCCAGGCCAGCCGGCGCCCAGCACTACCGGCATATTGCCGGCCGGGGCCGCTACGGCGGAAAGGTTAATCAACGCCATGCGCACCGCCTCTTTGGCGTAGGCGTCGGCACGGACGTCGCCATCGACGACTTCCAGGAAGTAGTCATAACCGAAACGGCCGCCGCCACCGCTGGAGCCGCGTTCACGCTTGCCGTCATCTTCCACCAGCACGCTGACGGAAAGACGCACCAGCGGGCGAACGTCCGCCGCCAGGGTGCCGTCGGTCGCGGCCACCAGGATTTGTTCATACACGCCGGTGATGCTGGCGCTCACTTCCTGCACCCGCTTGTCGGCCGCACGGGCAACCTTGTCAACGCGGTGCAGCAGGGCAATTTTCTCTTCGCGCGGCAGGCTTTGCAACGGATCGAGCAACGGATACAGCGCCTTGTGGCTGATTTCACCGAGCGTATGCACCCGGCCGTCACCGCTGTCGCGCACGATGCTGCGCGCCGCCTGAGCGCTTTGATTCAGGGCGTTCAGGGTTATCTGATCGGCATAGGCGAAACCGGTTTTCTCGCCGCTGACGGCGCGTACCCCAACGCCCTGGTCGATATTATAAGAACCATCCTTGATGATGCTGTCTTCAATCACCCAGGCTTCGTGGTAGCTGGACTGAAAATAGAGATCGGCGTAATCGAGGCGGCGTTCGGCCAGTTGCCCCAAGACAGAGAACAGGTCCTGGTGGCTCAACTTATTCGCAGCAAGTAACTGCTCACTGACAAACGTCAGGCTCATAATTTTTTCACTCTTTATTGGAGGAGGTTTTTTCAAACGGCGCCGTCAGCGACGTCTGGAATCTGTTGTGTTGCAATACCGGCATTTGCGCACGAAGGGTGTTGAGGCCGGCCGTATCGACCCGCACTTTTAACGCCGAAACCGCATCCGGGTTTTCGGCCAGCACCTTGCCCCAACCGTCCACCGCCAGCGAATGGCCCCAGGTGCGGCGGGTCGGGCCGTGGCTGCCCACCTGCGCCGGCGCCAGGATCACGCACTGGTTTTCAATCGCCCTGGCGCGCAGCAGGATTTCCCAATGCGCCTCGCCGGTTACGCGGGTAAAGGCGGCAGGCACGGAAATCAGCTCTGCGCCCTGAGCGCGCAGCGCCTGATACAGGGCCGGGAAGCGCAGATCGTAACATATCGTCATGCCAAGCCGGCCGACCGGCGTATCCACCACGGTCAACTGCTGACCATGCTGGTACGTGTCCGATTCCCGATAATGGCCGTGGGAGTCGTTAATGTCCACGTCGAACATATGCAGCTTGTCGTAGCGCGCCCGGATTTCACCCTGGTCGTCAAACAGCAGGCTGCTGGTGGTGATCAACGCAGGATTTTCGCGGCTGATCAACGGCATCGAACCGACCAGCAACCATACGCCATAGCGCCGCGCCAACTCGCGTACCGCCTGCTGCAGCGGGCCATCACCCTGCGGCTCCGCATGCTGACGATAAGCGGCAGAGTTGGCGAACAGCAGCGCGTTCTCCGGTGTCATGACCAGTTTTACCCCGGCATTGAGCTGCTTAATCTGCTGTTCGATCTGGGCCAGGTTATCACGCACCCGATCGCCACTGCACAACTGTAACAACGCAACGTTAGCATTTCTCATGACGCCTTATTCTCCTTTGGCTTGCGCAACACCTCGTTAATTTTCGGCTGATCCAGGCTGCCGCTGATGTGATAGCGAATCAGCGAGATCTTGTTCCACAACGGTGCCAGCACCTTAGAAGCGGCAAACACCGCCGCGCCGACGATCGGATTGATCACGAACGCCGTCGCCACGCCGACCGTGGCTGATATCTCCGGCGCCACCACTGCTTCCATATCAATCTGCCGACGCGCCAGATCGATTTGGCCGTTCATGGCGATATCCGCCGCCAGCCCGTCAACCAACAGATTGTCGGTATGCATTATGCCATCTTTCATCCACGCGGTGCTGCGGATGGAATCAAAGTAGAAGCCTTTACCGAAGGTATCGCTGAAATCAAACTGCAGCTTGCGTAACAGGGCGTCGAAACTCACCAAACGCAGCAACTGGCCGGCACGGCCGCCGCCGATGCTGTCGATCTCGCCCTTGCCCATTTTAATCGTCAACGCGCCGCTGAGGGTGTCTACCTGCGGCTTCCACGGTTGGCCACGCCAGTAGAGGTCGAAATCGACATCGTAAGGCGCGCCCTTCAGCGGGGTGGTGATACCAAAGAAGGCGGCGGTTTCGTCGATCTTGCTGCCCAGCAGCTTGCCTTTCAGCGAGCTGCGCTCTTCCTGCGCGTTTTGCTTCCACAGGCCGCTGGCGGTCATGCGCCCTTTGCCGGTATCGATGAGCCCATGATCCAGCGTCAGGGTATCGCCTTGATTGACCAGATCGGCTTCGACCTTGCCGAGGTTTTGGCCCATCACCCAACACGACTTGCAGCGCAACATCAACGACGGCCAGTCACGGAAAGAGACTTTCTCCGCAGCGGCCAACGGGTTGGTCGCAGCCGGGCCGTTCTTGTCCGTGCTGAACTGCGGGTTGTAATAGAGGTAGTTGATGTCAGCACGCCACGGCCCGCGATCCGCGATTCGCAGGTTGCCGTCGACTTCATCGCCCTTGGCGCTGACCAACGTGCCGCCAAGCTGTTTTTCCGCCGTCAGTTGCAACTTATGCCATGCCTGGCCGCCCAACATCAATTGCGGCGTTTTCAGCGCTACTGTGGTCGGGAAATTAAAACCGCCCACCTGGCCTGAACCACCGCCTTGTTTTATCGCAGGCGCCAACAGCGCCAGCCATTTCTCACCGTCCAGCGGCGGCAGGTTCAGCGTCAACGAGGGGCTACCCGGCAACGGCGGCGTAGCGCCGGCGTCGGTTTGCCATGCGGCGCGCGCCAGCGTCACCTGCTTTTTGGCAAAGATCCATTCGCTGTTGAACCGGTTCTGCTTGCCTGCGCTGCCGGTCAGCATGAAGCCATTCAGGCCGCCCTTCACCTTAACGCTCAATGGCAAGGGCTCACCCGCCGGTTTATCCAGCGGTGACGGTAAGTGACTGCTTACTTTTCTGAGGTCGGCATCGAGGCCAATGTCATAGCTGGCCGCGCCCTGATGTGGCAGGACGATCTCAACCTGGCTCTGCCACGGCGCGCTACCGCTCAGCGCGTCACTCGCTTCCTGCGGTATGCCGGGGAATTTGGCCGGCAACCAGTCAGCTTTCAGGCCAACATTGACCTTATAGTCACTTTGGCCCTCTTGGGTGGTGAAATTCACCGCCACCGGCTGCCCGAACCAGTTAGCCGACAGCGTGTCGCTTGTCAGATTGCCATTATCAAAGCGGAATTTGCCGCTGACCTTTTTCAGCTCGCTTTCAATCGGCTTAACCAGCAGTGAATTGTTGTTCAGCTCGACCTCACCCTGCGCACGCACATCCTCGCCGTTCAAGGGGATATCGAGATGTAAGCGCCCACTGACATTACCGCCAATCTGCAGCTCATCCAAGGCGGAACCGAGCGAATCATGCAACGGGGTCTGGTTGAAATAGTTATGGATCTCTGCGCCTTCGCCCGCCACCTCGGCGTCAATCAGCAAGCGTTCTTTCAGATAGTCCGGAATGACCGCCGTAATATTCTTGCCGTCCACCTTGCCCAATTTGGTTTGCGGGGCATTCATCCACAACCCCTCGTTGGCAAAGTCGAGATCAATCGCCAGATCGGTCAGCGCCGGCCAGCCCGGCTGGAACTGGAAGGTAGAATGACGCAGCGGCACAAACACTTCAAACTGCCCTTCGTTCTTGCGATAAGGGAAATGTTGCGGATCGCCGGCGTAAATCAGCGTGGCGTTATCCACCTGCCCACCCTGAATCGCACCGCCAAGATAATCCACCAGGTGCTTGCCCATCAGCGGTTCGGGGAAGTAACGCCAGGCATCTGCGCCGTCATACAAACGAATACCGGCCAAAATGCTCAGCCAGGGATCGCCTTTCGCCGGCTGCTGATAGCGGAAATCGCCGTTAACCCACAGCGATTTGGCCTTCACATCCAGGTTCTTGCTGGCCAACTCCCAGCCTTGGTCGTTGTTAAGCCAGGTCAGCGCACCGCGCGCGCTGCTGATTTCCAACGGGGCGCGGAACATGTCGCCGTAAGGTAAGGTGCTGTTGTCGAGATCAAGCTGCAGGCGGCCATTCTCCACGCCGCCGCTCAGCGCGCCGGAGAAGTGATTAACCCCCGGCAGCAGTTTCCAGTGCTGCCAGCTGACATCCTGCCAGCGGGCCTGGAAACGGGTTTTTTCCGGCTGTTTCAGCGGAATGTCCAGCGCCAGCGCATCGAGTTTTCCCTGCGGCTGCAAATCGTTCCAACGCTCCAGTACGTCCGGGCTGAGGAATGAGAACGTGGGCAACAGCGCCGACAGCCGCTCAAGCTGAATATCGGTAGCGCGGACACGTAATTCTTCGTTCTGCCCCGGCCCCATAAATTCGGTATTTTCCGGCAGCCACAGCGCTGAAAGCCAGCCCTTCGGCCAGGTCTTGCCGTCGGTTTGCAAACTGAGCTGCGGCACGTCAACTTGCCAGCCGTTGCCTTGGCGACTGAGCGCCAGCGCCTGATTATCCACATCCAGCCGGTGCTGTTCGGTTCCCACGCGCCAGTTAGCCGCGCCTTGTTTCAGCAGCACATTGCCACCGGCTATCTCGCCGTTTTTGATCTGCAGCCAGGCCGCCAGGCTGAAATCCGCGCTCTCCAGGCCGGTATTGGCGCGCAGCCAGCGGGTAAACCACGGTTTCATGTCAATATTATCGGCCTGCATATAGACCGTACCGGTGTTTAATAACCCCTGGTTATCACGCAGATCCATGCGCAGCTGTACCACGCCGTGCTGGCCATTCAGCGTGGACAGGCTAAGCTGCCCTTCAGCGCGGTGGCGATCGCGGCCATTGAGCCAGGTGAGCTGTGGGATTTCGAATTCGGCGCGCGCGCCGGAAGGCATGAGAAAAGAGATACGGCTGTCGCGCAGATCAAAATGATCGAGCTGATGCAGCATCAGATCGCTTATTTTACCCGGCTCGATGGTGTTACCCTTACGATCATCACCGCCCAGGGTGGTATTCATGTCGAGCTGGAATTGATAAAAGGTGAGATCGCGGAACTGCCAGCGCCAGTGCAGCAGCGACTGCCACACATCCAGCGCCAGCGTCACGCGTTCGATGTGCAAATTGCTCTTGGGCAGCGTGGCGCGCACGTTACGCATTTCAAGCTGTGGGCCGAAGGTTTCCCAGCTCCCCTGCATGAAATCGACCTGGAAAGGCACGCCGGAGAGGCTTGCCACTTTTTCCAGCACCTGAGGGCGGTACTTGTTCAGTTCAGGCAGCGCCAGACGCAGCCCGCTGACCAGTAACGCCACAACAACAACCAGAGTGGCGCCTGTTGCTAACAAAATCCCAGGCAGTCGCCTCACACAGTTCTCCTTGCTTCCGCTGCCTGGCAACGGGAATATCTCGACTGTTCGTCCTCACCCTACCTCAGGGAGAGGTATGGGGCGAGGGCCAACGATCACATCATGACAACGTCAAACTGTTCCTGGCTGTACAAGGGTTCGATTTGCACCTTAACCTGTTTGCCAACAAAGATTTCCACTTCCGCCAGCGCATGTGACTCTTCGCTTTTCAGCGCTTCGCCAACCGCCGCAGAGGCATATACCAGGAAACGATCGGAATCGTAAGCATGGTGTACGCGAACAATTTCACGCAAAATTTCGTAGCAGACGGTTTCCACCGTTTTCACGGTGCCGCGCCCATTACAGGTAGGACAGTCATGACACAGCACATGTTCAATGCTTTCTCGCGTGCGCTTACGCGTCATTTCCACTAAGCCTAGCTGAGAGAAGCCGTTGATCGTGGTTTTTACCCGATCTTTACTCAGCGCCTGCTCCAACGAGTGCAGCACCCGGCGGCGATGTTCGTCATTGTTCATGTCGATGAAGTCAATGATGATGATGCCGCCGAGGTTGCGCAGCCGCAGCTGGCGTGCAATGGCCTGCGTCGCTTCGATATTGGTATTGAAGATGGTTTCGTCGAGGTTGCGGTGGCCGACAAAGGCGCCGGTGTTGATGTCCACGGTGGTCATCGCCTCGGTCTGGTCGATGATCAGGTAACCGCCGGACTTCAGCTCCACCTTGCGCTCCAGCGCCCGCTGAACTTCGTTTTCGACATCGTACAGGTCGAAGATCGGTTGCTTGCCGGCGTACAACTCCAGCTTGTCGGTGATGTCCGGAATGTATTCGCCGGTAAATTCCACCAGTTGATCGTGGGTCTGGCGCGAATCAATGCGGATCCGGTCCAACGCCGCACCGGCGAAATCGCGCAGAATACGATGCGCCAACGCCAGCTCGCCGTACAGTTTGTATTTGGTCTGATTGCGCTTTTTGCGCTCCATGACCTTGGTCCACAGGCGCTTGAGGAATGCGGCGTCCTGCGACAATTCTTCTTCGCCGATGCCTTCTGCCGCCGTGCGGATGATAAACCCCCCCAGCTCGTCGCAGTAGGCGGATACGGCCTTTTTCAACCGCTCGCGTTCGGCTTCGCTTTCAATGCGCTGCGAGACGCCAACGTGCGCCGCACCCGGCATGAACACCAGATAACGCGAAGGCAGGGTTATGTCGGTGGTCAGGCGCGCGCCTTTGGTACCAAGGGGATCTTTCACCACCTGCACCATCAGATCCTGCCCCTGGCGCACCAGTTCGGCGATATCGCGCACGTGGAAATTCTTCTGCTCATCGCCGGCAACGCATTCGGTGTGCGGCATGATATCGGAGGCGTGCAGGAAGGCGGCCTTGTCCAGGCCGATATCGACGAATGCCGCCTGCATGCCCGGCAAGACGCGGCTTACGCGCCCTTTATAAATATTGCCGACGATGCCGCGTTTGGATTCGCGCTCGATGTGGATCTCTTGCAGGATGCCGCCATCAATATAGGCAACCCGCGTTTCAGACGGTGTGATATTAACCAGTAGCTCAGCTGTCATGCCTTCTCCTCAGAGCCGGTCGATATGGCAGCGCCCATCAACCGGTTCTTACATCACGTAATGCGACAAAATGACTGAGCAGCTCATGTGTTTCGACCAGCGGCAGGCCCATCACCGCGTGATAACTCCCGGTTATCGTTCTGACGAAACAACCACCCTTTCCTTGAATTCCGTAGGCGCCCGCTTTATCCATTGGCTCGCCCGTTGCAATATAATCGCAGATATCCTGTTGTGACAGGTTGCGGAACGTCACGTCCGTGACCACCAGTTGGCACAAAACGTCCTGGCTATCGGCGATCGCCACTGCGGTCATCACCTGATGTTGCTTGCCCGAGAGCACCGCCAGCATTTCTGCCGCATGCGCTTCGTCGCGCGGTTTTTCCAACACCCGGCCGTTGAGCACCACAATGGTATCCGCGCCCAGCACCGGCCAGTTCTGCTGCGCCAGCGCCACGCCCGCTTTGGCCTTGTCCTGCGCCAGACGGCGCACGTAAGTTTCCGCGGCTTCCCCTTCCCGACGCTGCTCTTCGGTATCCGTCAGGATAATTTCAAACGGAACGCCCAGCAGGGTCAGTAATTCACGTCGACGCGGAGAGCCGGAGGCCAGATAAAGCGAAGTCATTGATATCCTCATTGTACGGCGAACTGACGGCGTATTTTGCGCATCAGCAGGAACAACCACGGCCACAGAATGCCGTTAACCACACTACTCCAGAACACCTCTGGGCGGAAAGAGACGTTGATCACTAAAAACTCAGCCCAGAACACCACAACGTCCATCGCCAAGGATAACAGTACGACGATCAGCGCCTGTTGCCATAGCGCCATGTTGCGGAACAGCTGGAATTTGAACGCCACCAGATAGGCGATGATGCCCAACGCCAGCGCGCGTACGCCCAGCGTGGAACCGAGGATCAGATCCATGACCAGCCCCAGCACAAAGCCGGTGCCGACATTCACCCGGTGTGGCAGCGCCATCACCCAGTAAATCAGGATCAAAGCCAGCCAGGACGGCCGGAACATATAGATTTGCTCCGGCCACGGCATGATTTGCAGCACCAGCGCCACCAAAAATGACAGCCAGATTACCCAGCGCCCGTTGCTGCGGTAGCGGTTCATTGCGTGGCTCCCGCAGCCGGTGCGGCGGTCTGCGTCGCAGCGGCACCGGTTGCAGCAGCAGGCAGGGAGGGCTGCGGGCCCATGGCATCGGCCGGCGGCAGCACCTGCGGCATCATCTGCATCAGGCGTTCATTGGCGACGCGGTGAACTTCGTCCGGTGGCAGCGGCATATCGCCATTGCGATCGGCACCCCACAGCAGCAGCAGGTAGCGCAAGCGTTGCAGGCCTGCGGTTGGCCGCGCCTGGATCACGGTATAAGCACGCTGGTTATCCACTTTAACCGAGGAGACCACCGCTACCGGATAACCTTCCGGGAAGCGGCCGCCCAGGCCGGAAGTGACCAGCACGTCCCCCACGCGGATATCGGTATTGTTCGGCAGGTGCTCGAGTTGCAAGTCGTCAGCGCAACCGCTGCCTGCGGCAATCACCCGGATATCGTTGCGCAGCACCTGAATCGGCAGTGCGTGCGAGGCGTCGCAAATCAGCAGCACGCGGCTGGTGAACTTCGCCACCGCAACCACCTGGCCGACTACGCCTTTATCGCTGATCACCGGCTGGCCTTCATAGACGCCGTTGTCCGAACCTTTGTCGATCACGACCTGATCGCTATAAGGATCAGAACCGGTAGAGATCACCTGGGTGACCATTTTGTGTTCATCCTGGCGCAGCGGCGAGCCTAGCAGCTCACGCAAGCGGGCGTTTTCCTGCTTGAATTGGCCAAGAAGAAGAGTGTCGCTGTTTTTCAGCAGCAGTTCCTGCCGCAGAGCTCGGTTTTCCAGCTCCAGCTGTTGGCGGGTAGCCAGCGTTTCTGAAACGCCGTCCAAAACTTTACGTGGCCCATTGGCCAAAAAATAGAAAGGGCTGACGGCCGTGTCCATGTAGTTGCGAATTTTCACGAACGTACCGAGACGGCTATCGGCAACGATCAGGCCAATGGCCGCAATCACCGCCAAAAAAAGTCGGAGTTGCAGGGAAGGCCCCCTGCTAAAAATCGGCTTCATAAATTATGCGAGTTCCTCGACAACAGAAAAAGGAACCGTACCTGATTTCCGCTTTGCGCTGTCATCCGATACGGTTCCTCTTTCCTGGGGCTGACTATTCTTCGCTGAACAAATCGCCGCCATGCATGTCGATCATTTCCAACGCCTTGCCGCCGCCGCGGGCTACGCAGGTCAGCGGATCTTCTGCCACGACAACCGGGATACCGGTTTCTTCCATCAGCAGGCGATCCAGGTTGCGCAGCAGTGCACCACCGCCGGTCAACACCATACCGCGTTCGGAAATGTCGGAGGCCAGCTCCGGCGGACACTGTTCCAGCGCCACCATCACCGCACTGACGATGCCGGTCAACGGCTCCTGCAGCGCTTCGAGGATTTCATTGGAGTTCAGGGTAAAGCCGCGTGGCACGCCCTCAGCCAGGTTACGGCCGCGAACTTCAATTTCATGCACTTCATCGCCCGGATAAGCTGAGCCGATGCCGTGCTTGATACGCTCGGCAGTCGCTTCACCAATCAGCGAGCCATAGTTACGGCGCACATAATTAATGATGGCTTCGTCGAAGCGATCGCCGCCGATACGTACGGAAGAGGAGTACACCACACCGTTCAGTGAGATCACCGCGACTTCAGTGGTACCGCCACCGATATCAACCACCATGGAACCGGTCGCTTCAGACACCGGCAAGCCGGCACCGATCGCGGCAGCCATCGGTTCTTCAATCAGAAACACCTCACGCGCACCGGCCCCTTGGGCGGATTCGCGAATGGCGCGGCGCTCAACCTGAGTTGCGCCAACCGGTACACACACCAACACACGCGGGCTTGGCCGCATGAAGCTGTTGCTGTGAACCTGTTTGATAAAGTGCTGCAGCATTTTCTCGGTCACGAAGAAGTCGGCGATTACGCCGTCTTTCATCGGGCGAATAGCCGCGATATTGCCGGGCGTACGGCCCAGCATCTGTTTTGCCGCATGACCCACGGCCGCAACGCTCTTGGGTGAACCGGCACGATCCTGGCGAATGGCAACCACCGACGGTTCGTTCAGTACAATGCCTTGCCCTTTAACATAAATCAGGGTATTGGCGGTACCCAAGTC